>OGXZ01001571.1_pt1 | contig 12878 bp, 13 predicted proteins | sample 1576431 | NCBI WGS metagenome assembly OGXZ01 (sample SAMEA3541590, study PRJEB24748) | human gut metagenome | biome: human gut; feature: human-associated habitat; material: faeces | place: China | collected 2012
GCGCATCAAAAAAGAGGATGTACCTAGGTACATGCCACTGAGAAGTACGGCTTGCCAGCCAATACGCGTTCTTTCTTATAAGTACCTGCAACCGGGTGTTGAAAGCGGGTCGGATTCGTAGAGTTACCAGTGATGGATACATCCACGCCTTCTTTCCACATGATAGCCACACCTTCGCGAACATCGTCTGCACCGTAGCATTTTACTTTGGCACGGGGACCGTCGCTGTATGCGATTTCACGAACTACTTTCAGTTCACCTGTATAGTAATCGAATTGAGTCTGAACGTATGTAAAGCCGTTGATACGGGAGATAATCTGTGCAGCGTCCTTGCCGAGACCGTTCAGGATGCAACGCAGAGGTTCTTTACGTACCTTGTCAGCTTTAGCGGCAATCTTGATAGCACCTTCGGCAGCAGCGAATGACTCGTGACCTGCCAAGAAAGCGAAACATTTGGTTTCTTCACGCAGCAACATGGCTGCCAAGTTACCATGACCGATACCAACCTTGCGGTCGTCAGCTACAGAACCCGGAATACAAAATGCCTGCAGACCGATACCGATAGCTTCAGCAGCTTCAGCAGCGTTCTTGCAGCCCTTCTTAATGGCGATGGCGCAACCTACAACGTATGCCCATTTTGCATTTTCGAAACAGATGGGCTGAGTTTCTTCACAAGTCTTATAAGGATCGAGACCATGAGCTTCGCAGATAGCATTGGCTTCTTCGATGTCTTTGATACCGTTTGCGTTCAATGCAGCAAGAATCTGCTTGATACGACGGTCTTGGCTTTCAAATTTTACTTCTCTAATCATATGTCTTTCCTCCTTATATTATTCGTGACGTGGGTCAATGTGTTTAACTGCACCTTGCTCTTCAGTGAAGCGGCCGTATGTACCGGTAACTTTCTTCAATGCTTCATTGGCGTCTGTACCTTTCTTGATTTCATCCATAAACTTGCCCAGATGAACAAATTCGTAACCGCAGATTTCGTCGTTCTTGTCCAAAGCGATAGTCTTGATGTAACCTTCTGCCATTTCCAAGTAACGAGAACCCTTAGCCAACGTTCCGTATAATGTGCCTACCTGGCTGCGCAGACCTTTGCCCAAGTCTTCCAAGCCAGCTCCAATCATCAAACCGCCTTCAGAGAAAGCAGACTGAGTACGACCGTAAACGATTTGCAGGAAGAGTTCGCGCATAGCTGTGTTGATAGCGTCGCAAACGAGGTCAGTATTCAATGCTTCGAGGATAGTCTTTCCCGGGAGGATTTCTGATGCCATAGCAGCAGAGTGAGTCATACCGGAGCAACCGATAGTCTCAACCAAAGCTTCCTGGATAACGCCTTCCTTTACATTGAGGGTTAATTTACATGCACCTTGCTGAGGAGCACACCAGCCAATACCGTGTGTCAGACCAGAGATGTCAACAATTTCTTTAGCTTTTACCCATTTACCTTCTTCGGGAATAGGAGCCGGTCCGTGATTAGGACCTTTCTTCACAACACACATGTGTTCCACTTCGTGTGAATAAGTCATAATTAGCTCTTTTTTTAAGTGATATAATTAAAAAAAACGTAGTCCACTTTTATTAGTCGGGTGCAAAGTTAGTTGTTTTCCCCGTTTCTGCCAACTGTTCAATTTGACTTTTTTATTAAAAAGAAGTAATAAGAAGCTGAATTTCTGCGGAATGTAAAGTGGAGTTTGCAGTTGACTGTTTTTTCTCGTCTCTGATAGGGTTTGTGAATCAATAAGGTATGTGCTTGTCAATCAGGAAGTAATTTTGCCAACCCCTTGCTTGCGTCTTGGCAAACTTTTGCCATGCCTATGGCAAAGTTTTGCCAACACGGTGGCAAAGTCTTGCCAATGGTAAGGCAAAATCCTGCCAACTGGTTGGCAAGGCGAAGAAAATAAAGGGGAGTCCGTGTTTGACTATGGCTGCAAAGTCTTACCTTTGTGGCACATTAAATAAAATACAAACTATGATAGAAGTTACAGATGTGGCATTGCGCCAGGCTGCCGGTGAAGGGATGGATGCATTCATCGGCGTATTCACCGGTGCTTATAAGAAAGAAATAGGCGGAGAAATGACTGCCGGGACGATGTCTTTGCTTACCGGTGAACAGCATTCATTGTTGGCCTATCAGATATTCCGTGATGAAGTGATGGAAGGGGGCTTCTGCCAACTGATTCAAAATGGTTATGGCGGTTATATTTTCGACAATCCGTTTGCCAAAGTGATGCGTTTGTGGGGAGTGGGCGATTTGAGCAAGTTGGTTTATGCTGCCAAGAAAATATACGATAGCCATCGTGACGACTTGGAACGCGAACGCACAGACGAGGAATTTATGGCAATGTACGAGCAATATGAGGCTTTCGATGAACTGGAAGATGAATTTTTGGAAAAAGAGGAGGAATATACAGCTTTGGTTGCCGGCTATGTGGATGAGCATTTGGAGCTGTTTGCCAAGATTGTGTGATAGAGAGTAACGAGGAAAGGCATATTAGCCTATACCCATTCTTGCCTTTCGGTATTGGAGAGATGTGCTATCTGAAAGCTAAAATATGCGAGCTATGAATGCCGGGATGAAAAATGGAATTAATTTATTGATGATTCTTGTATTGTTTATCTCATGTGTACAAGAAAAAGAGGACAATAATGTCTTAAGACGTGTGGAAGCGTGTATGGAATTATTTCCTGATAGTGCCTTGTCGCTTCTGAGTCAAATTGAATGTCCCGAATGTATGAGAGGACAACAGAGAGCAGATTATGCTTTGCTTTTAACGCAGGCTTTGGATAAAAACTATTTGGATAATTTGCAGTCAGACTCATTGATAATGATAGCGGTAGAATATTATAAACAGGAAGGTGATAAATTGAAGGCAGGGAAGGCTTACTTTTATTATGGAAAAGTGATGTTGTTAAAGGAGCGCTTCTCAGATGCTATGCAGGCTTATCTGGAAGCATCGAGTCTCTTGGAAGAAACTAGGGATTATAAAGTACAAGGGATGGTCTGGGAATATATAGGGTATTTGAACTCGGTTCAAGGATTGTATGAAAATTCTATAGACAATTTTAAACATTCTATCAGGTACTATGAACTGGCGAGTGACAGACGTCGTATTTTATATGGTTATAGGAATATGGCAAGAGGCTATTTTTCGGTACATCATAATGATAGTGCAGGTTGGTATGCTGAAAAAGGGCTTGTGTTGAGTGACACTGTTAGTGGTATGAAGGCATCTTTTCTACATTTATTAGGACTTATTGCCAATAATGAAAAACGATATCCACAAGCAATAGAGTATTTTTCAAATGCAATGGAAGTTTGTGATAATTTAAATGATAAATATCGTTATAGTTTGTCTTTGGGACGTGTTTATTCTGAAGTAGGTCAAAAGAAAAAAGCTGAAGATTGTTTTGTTTCTTGTATCAATGCAACTAATATTTTTGTGTCTTCGGGTGCATATTACTATTTGGCTGATATGCATAAAAAAGATGGTAATTATTTGAAAGCGTTTTTGTATAAAGAGAAGTCTGATTCATTATTAGAGGTGACTCGTAATGCTGAACTGCAAAAGCAGTTGTTGGATTTGCAGAATAAGTATGAAAATGATAAGCTTATTTTGGAAAATAAACAGATAAGGCTGGAAAATGAGAAACAGACTTATTTTTATTTGTTTTTATTTGTATTCATATTAGGGTTGGGCATCATCGCTTTCTTTCTGGTTAGGAAAAGGTATCGAACAAAATTGTTGCGTAATGTCGAGATTATTGGAAATAATAATGCAATTATTAATAGATATGCTTGTAGAATTGCAGAATTGGAGAATGTGAGCTTACAAGAACGTCAGGCTAAAAAAGAGGAAATAGGAATCCTGAATAGAAAAATCCTTTGTTTAATAGCAGAAAATAAGCGAGTATGTGAGAATTCGAGTGTTGACGCCTTGTTTGTATTAGAGGAATTGAAGCAAGGAAATTTGATTATTAGTAATATGACTATTGCTGAACGGCAACATATATTTGACTTTCTGGATTTGGTTCATGCGAATTTTATTACTCGACTTAAACAAGAGTTTGATTTAACAAAAAATGAATTATTGTTGGCTGCGTTGCTGAAAGTGGGATTCTCTAACAAGCAATTAATGATTGTTTTTGATTGTGAAATGAAATCCATATATAAAAACAGACAAAGACTAAAAGCAGATTTAGGACTTACTAAGAATGATTCTTTAGAGCAAATGATAATGATGTATTGAGAAAAAAACGTTTTTTTGTCCTATATGTTTCTTTGTAGTGTGTTGATATATAATTTATTACCTACCCTATTTTTGTCCGCATAGTTATTGCTGAATTATTGTTGAATAGTCCCTAATTTTGTATAAATAAAAAATGAAAGACTATGAAACTGAAAATTATCTTATCTGTATTGTTGTTATTTTCTTTATTAAAGGTCGATGCTAATCCTTTGGTCGACATAAGTATTGCTTCTGGAAAAGAAGAAGTCTTTTTGCATTCAAATGATATTCCTTTTGAAATTCTGACTACGGGAAAAGAAGATGGAAGCCGTTCCGTTATACCATTAGTGCCATTTGTTGTATTCGTTGAAGATTCTAATTATTCCGTGGAATTGGATTTTATGGAAGGAATCGGGGTAGTGGAAATTGCCATTTCCCAAAATGGTTCTGTGATTTATTCTTCTTCCGAGAATATTCTATCTCCCCTTCGGAAATATTTGCAACTTCCTTTCGGAGTATCAGGGGAGTATTGTATAGAAATTAAAGGAGATAATGGGGCATATGCATATGGCTGTTTTGAATTATGATATATTGTTAACTAAAAAATGTAATGCTTATGAAAAAGATTAGTTTATTGTTGGTAGGAGTGTTAGCTCTATTTTCTTGTGAGCAAGAGGAATTGGATAACTTTGTGGAAAGTAGTGGTGTGGGGCAGGTGATGACAAGGGCGATAGGTTCTAGTGCGGATTTTGATCCGATAAGTGAGCTTGCCGAAATTCCAGTGAATATTTTGAATATTGGAAACTCTAAACAAAAGTATCTTACTTGTAAAGAGAAAGGTACTGAAATTTGTTTAACAGATAAAGATGATGGATCTTTGAGGCAGAGATGGTATCTGAAGTATGGAAGAACTATTGTTGTTGCTGGGGGAAATAATAGAGTGACATCCGATACATATGGAGTTGTTACTCCTAATAACTATTTATCTTCAGAAATACCTGATAATCTTCGTTTGAGTTATTGGAATAAATCAACTTTTGATTCACCTTTGGCTGGACCTGGCTTAAGCTTTAATTGTTTGGCTGATGCTAATTGTATGATATATACGATGTATGGAAACTTTAATACTGGTTTGTCTTCTTATTATTTGCAATCAGAATCTTCAACGTCTTCCTCTGTAAAGTTTAAAACGAATAATTCCTCAAGCCTCGCTTTATGGGAAATAGTTCCTGTTGGTGAATATGAACTTGTTGGTTTAGAGTATGTACGGACTACGGTTGATAGCTTTGAACCTACAGAAGTGATTTGTGACCATGATGAATATACAAATGAACATTTAAGCGTTGATACATGGAACTATTCTTTATCTACAAGCTATACAGAAAAATCTGATTTTTCAAAAACAGAAGGAGTAAGTGTCACTATTTCAGGAGGATTGAACGTGGGTATACCTAATGTGGTAGGAGATGATTCTTCGCTTGGAGTAAATGTTTCTGTACAGCAGCAGACAAATAAATCTTGGACTTATGGTACAAGTGATAGTAAAACGGTAACAAAAACGAGAACTGGACAAATCCCGATTCAACCAGGTGAAACTGTAAAACTTGATGCGGTGTTAATCATGTACAAAGGTAGTTTGACTTACGTTGCTACATTAAGGAAAATAGGGGATACTAAAACGTTTAGAGTTAAAGGAAAATGGAGTGGAGACTGCTTTTCTTCTTTTGAAGCTAGAACATATAATCCAACAACAGGGAAATTGGTAGGAGAATATGTTTTAGAATAATGTGATTATCTAAATTATGGTTGTTTATAAATGTTAAATAGATATTGGGGCTTGCAGTATTTAGATTAATCTTTCATTTAATCTTAAAAACAATGAAAAAACGAGGAGAGTACTATATTACTCAATTCTTTTATCTAAATTTGCAAACTCTAATATTTATAGGAAAGATGAAACAATTAAAATTCTTGATGGTTGCCTTGACATTGTTGATGGGCATTTCGTTTACTTCGTGTCTGAATTCAGATGACGGAGAGTATGATGACATTTATGGCATGGTTTTAGTGAATAACTACTTCTTTTTCCAGATGTTATCACTTTGAAACGGATTCATGTTCCGGTGGCTCCTTCCCTGTCTTTTTCTTTAAGGGTATTATACGCCGCAAGATGGGATGATGTCCAGAAAGAAGTGGATTTTTCACCACTTGCATCCCACATTTGTGCAGAACGACCAAAACCGGCCCGAAATATCGGCTATTCGCCAATTTACTTTTTGCGGACCGAAGAGTAATCTAATGGTAGGATGTAAAGACGGACAAGCTGTTGAGATTGAACTAAAGGTAGGATGTAGCAAAGAGCCTTTGCTGCGGGCTTGTCCGGCACGAGAACACGAAAAACAAAAGGAGGCTTTTCCGTTATGAAGGTAGGTCTGATCTATACCAGCACCACCCCGGAACTGATCGAACTGGTGGAGCAGGAGGTCAAAAAGCAGCTGGGCGATGATGTGGAGCTGTACAGTCTGCAGGACCCCAGCATTCTGGCAGATGTTCGCGCGGCAGGCTATGTGACCACTGCACCGGCAGCACGCCTGATCGGCATGTACATGAAAGCCGCTGAGGAAGGCGTGGATGCCATGCTGAACCTGTGCAGCAGCGTGGGCGAAGTTGCCGACAGCGCACAGGACGTGGCAAAGTACATTGGTGTGCCTATCGTCCGCGTGGACGAGGAGATGTGCCGCGAGGCTGTCCGCAAGGGCCAGCGCATCGGCGTGATGGCTACCCTGCCCACCACGCTGGAACCCACCAAGGGCACCATCCTGCGCATGGCCCGCGAGTGCAACAGACACGTGGAGCTGGTGGACTGTCTGGTGGACGGTGCATTCGGTTTGGATCAGGACCAGTTCAAGGCCCGCATGACCGAGATGGCCGGTACCATTGCCGACAAGGTGGATGTGATCGTGTTTGCACAGGGCAGCATGGCCTACTGCGAACAGTATATCGCCGATAAGTTTGGCAAGGTGGTTCTCAGCAGCCCCCGCTTTGGTGCAGCCGAGCTGAAAAAGGCGCTGGAAAAGAAAGGCACCATTTAAAAAAGAAACAAGAGCCGGAGCACGAGAACGGCTCAGGAGAAGATATTTTTTTGAAGGAGAATTCTTATGAAAAAGATGATTTCCCGTCGTGACTTCCTGAAGGTGGCTGGCATTTCCGCTGCTGCTCTGGGTCTGGCTGCCTGCGGCGGCTCCGGCACCAGCACTGCTGCTTCCACTGCCTCTACTGCAGCTTCCACCGGTTCTTCCGCTGCCGCTTCCGGCTCGGCTGTCACCCTGAAGCTGGGCTTCTCCACCAACGAAGAAGACCCCCGTGCAAAGGGCGCAAAGCAGTTTGCAGAAGAAGTTGCCGAAAAGACCGGCGGCGCTGTGGAAGTTCAGCTGTACCCCTCCGGCCAGCTGGGCGGCGATGCTGACCTGATCAACTCTATCGCTCTGGATTCCGGCACGGTGGATATCATCATCACCGACGCTTCCAACTTTGCCACCTACGATGCAAAGATGGGCATTTCCGCACTGCCGTTCCAGTTCGAGACCTTCGACGATGCATGGGCATTCATGGACAGCGACATCGAGGCTGCCGCTGAGGAAGGCCTGCTGAGCCAGAATATGCGTGTGCTGGCCCACTACTGCAACGGCTTCCGCTGCGTGACCAACTCCAAGGGCCCCATCAACAGCCCTGCCGACATGAACGGTCTGCTGATCCGCACCCCCGAGAACCCCGTCATCATGGCTACCATGACCGCTCTGGGTGCCAACCCCCAGCCGCTGAGCTTCTCTGAGCTGTATCAGGCCCTGCAGCAGAAGACCTACGATGCACAGGAGAACCCCATCCCCGTTATCTACAACAACAACCTGTTCGAGGTTCAGGAGTACCTGAGCATCACCAACCACATCTACTCCGGCATGTGCTTTACCATTGCCGAGAGCAGCTGGAACAAGCTGAGCGCTGACCAGCAGCAGATCGTTTCCGACGCTGCAAAGGCATCTGCCGATTACGACCGTGAGCTGAACGAGCAGCAGACCAACGATTTGGTCTCCGCTCTGGAAGAGAAGGGCATGAAGATCAACAGCCCGGAACTGGCTCCGTTTGCAGCTGCGACCGAAAAGGTCCTGACCGACAACGCTGATACCTACGGCGACCTGCTGGATCAGCTGAAGGCATGGAAAGAAGCCCGCTGAGATCACTGACCAGAAAACCTTGAAATAAAACCGAAGCAAAGGGACGAGGGGCGTGCCCTTCGTCCCTTTGCATTTTATCTGAATCGCACTTGGAAAGGAGTTTGTACTGTGAAAAAACTGCAAACCACTCTGGACAAGATCACCACCCTCATTTCCGCCATTCTGTGCGCGGCTATGATGGTAATTCTGTTCGCAAACGTTGTGCTGCGCCTGATCCCCGGCATCGGCGGCTTCAAGTGGTACATGGAGAGCAGCCAGTATCTGAACGTCTGGTCCATGCTCATTGCCTGCATTGGCATCAACGCCATGGGCACCAACCTCCGCGTGGAGGTGGTGGATTCCATCCTCGGTAAGACTCCGCTGGGCAAAAAGATCGTTGTCATCATCCGTGATGTGTTCATCATCCTGTTCTACGTCATGGTCACCTACGGCGGCTACCAGCTGTGCACCCGCGCAAAGCAGGCCGTTTCCACCATGCCGCAGTTCACCATGGGTCAGGTGTACACCATCTTCCCCATTGCCGGTGTGCTGTGCATCCTGTCCGCCGTTCTCAATCTGGTGGTTGAGCTTACCACGAAACCTGAAGGAGGCGAATCCAAATGATCGCATGGCTGCTGATCTCATTCTTCGTTCTGCTGTTCCTTGGTGTGCCCATCGCCATGAGTCTGGGCCTGTCCGCCATGGGCGGCATCCTGTTCCTGGGCGGCGGCAGCACCGTCACCATTGCCCAGCGCATGTTTGAGGGCATGAACAGCTTTGCACTGCTGGCCATCCCTCTGTATACCTTTGCCGGCTTCACCATGTCCAAGGGCGGTATTTCCAAGCGCCTGATGGACTTCTGCTACTCCATCGTCGGCCACATCTACGGCGGTCTGGCTCACGTGAACGTGCTTTCCAGCATGATCTTTGCGGGCATCTCCGGTTCCGCTGTTGCCGATACCGCTGGTGTTTCCGGCATGTTCATGCCGGAAATGATCCGCAAGGGCTACTCCAAGAACTTTACCGTTGCCGTTACCGCCATTTCCTCCACCATCGGCATCATCATTCCTCCGTCCATCCCCATGGTGGTCATTGCCGGTATCTGCGGCATCTCCACCGGTAAGCTGTTCCTCGGCGGCATCATCCCCGGCATCCTGTGCGGTCTGGCACAGATGATCGTCAGCTACTTCCTCGCTAAGAAAGAAGGCGTGCCCAAGGAGCCCGGTCACTTCACCATCGGCCCCGTGCTTCATGGCCTGTGGGAGAGCTGGCCCGCCCTGCTCATGCCTATCATCATCGTGGGCACCATTACCATGGGTATCGTCAGCCCCACCGAGGCAGGCGTGATCGCTGTTGTTTACGGTCTGTTTGCCGGCGGCATCATCTACCGCGAACTCAAGTGGGAGGACATCAAGTTTGCCTTTGCAGAGACCGTCCGCACCAGCGGCCGTATCTTCATCGTTATCGGCGCTGCAAAGCTGTACACCGTCATGCTGACCACCGCAGGCTTTGACAAGTGGGTGGCCAAGACCATGCTGGGCTTCTCCACCAACCCCACCGTCATCCTCATCATGATCCTGCTGATCTTCTTCATCGTCACCATGTTCATGGAGTCCATTGCAACGCTGACCCTGTTCATGCCCATCCTGTATCCCATTGCTCTGGGCGTGGGCATCAACCCCATCGTGCTCAGCGTTCTGATCACCGTGGTCATCGGCATTGGTCTGGTCACTCCCCCGGTGGGCATGTGTATCTACGTTGCCTGCGACCTGATGGATACGACTGTTGGTGAAGTGTTCCCCACATTGGTGCCGTTTATTGCGGCCACCTTCGTCTGCATTGCCCTGATGGTCGCCTTCCCTCAGCTGATCCTGCTGCCCACCTATTTGATGGCGTAACCGTTGTGTCCGCTTTTCAGATATGGTAAAATAGTGGTGAAAGTTCAACATGTGATGTTTGGAGGCTTTCTGCCCCAGAACGTTCCACGTTGAACGACCCCGAATATCCACCGAACCGGATTTGGAGGCGGAACTATGTCAATGGAACATCCTGAAAAACAGAAGAATGCGGTAAAGTCTGTAGTCGATCAGGTCATGGATGGGATCATCTCCCAGATCATCGACGGCACCCTGCATCCGGGCGACAAGCTGCCTACCGAAATGGAACTGTGCAAGCAGTTCGGCGCGGGCCGCAACTCGGTGCGGGAAGCTGTGAAAAAGCTGCAGGCCTACGGCATCCTGTACATCAAGCGTGCCGACGGCACCTTTGTGAGCGAAAACTACAACCAGAAAATGCTGGACCCGATGCTGTACAGCATCATCCTGCAGAAGAACAGCTGGCAGGAATTTGTGGAACTGCGCTCCGTCATCGATATCGGTACGCTGAATATTATCATTCAGCGCAATGATATCACATCCTTTCTGCCGGACCTGTACCGCACCTTCGGCGAGCTTTCTGCCGAAATGCACTCGCCGGAGCCTTCGGTGGACAAGGTGCTGGAGCTGGACAGCCGGTTCCACACCCAGATCGCCAATGCGGCCCAGAACCCCATGCTGGCCACCATCACCGAGTATATCACCCGGCTGACGCTGCCCAGCCGTCTGGAGACCACCCGCAAGGTGCTGGCCAAGGGCGAAGAGGAGATCGAGCGGTTCGTAGAGCTGCACCGCCAGCTGCTCAGTGTGATCGAGCGCAGGCAGGTGGACGAGATCGCCGCTACAGTGCAGGATCACTACATCTTCTGGAAGAAGTAAGCATACAGGCCTCCTGCCTGCCGTAAAAGGCGGGCGGGGGACTGTGAGTTTATAAGATAGGATGTTTGTGCTAAAATGACGTTAGCATCCTTTGTTAAGCTTCTCCAATGCGACATGCAAGGAGTGTTCATCCAATGAAAAAAATCATGATCTCCGTGGCCCCCGTTGCGGCCACAGACATTCTCATCAATCCGCGGGCCATTGCCCGGGATGTGTATGAGTGCTACAAAAACGGCGCGTCCATGGTGCATCTGCACTGCCGCGACCTGAACGGCAACCTCACCCCGGATCTGAGCCTGCTGGAAGAAACGGTGGCCTACATCCGCGAGATGTGCGACATCGTGGTGGAGATCTCCACCGGCGGCGTGTCCAACCTGACCATTGAGGAACGTGTGCAGCCCTGCTACCCCTCCTGGGTGGAAGCCAACAGCCTGAATGTCGGCTCGGTGAATCTGGGCACCTCGGTGTACCAGAACCCCATCAAGGATGTGGAGTACTGCGTCAAGACCATCATGGACAACAAGAAGATCCCCGAGACCGAGGTCTTTGAGCTGGGCATGATCAACACCGTGCGGGAACTGAACGACAAGTTCCACTTTGTAAAACCCATCCTGTTTGCACTGGTGTTCGGCCATGGCGGCGAGATGCCTGCCACGGTGCCGGCCCTGCGCCACATGATCCAGGCGCTGGAAGAGAACTTTCCCAACGGCGACTACCTGTGGGGCTACACGCAGGCCCACCGCGAGGACTGGGAAATGGTCAAGACTGCGCTGGATATGGGCGCTTCCACCGTGCGCATCGGCTTTGAGGATTCGGACATGATCGCGCCGGGTGTCCATGTGGACAACAACGCAGCGCTGATCGCAAAGGTGTCGGACATCGTAAAGTCCAAGGGCATGATGCCCATGACTCCCGACGAGGTGCGCGCCATGCTCAAGATCCCGCCGCTGCGCCGTTAAAAAGGAGGAAAGAAACGTATGGTGATTCAAGGCGTTACTTACCTCTCAGACTTTGAGGCAAAAAAAGCCATCATGGAAATGGCACGTCGGCTGGAAGCCAAGGGCTGGCTGGTGGCCGGTGACGGCAGCATGAGCGTCCGCGTCGGCCCGCAGGCCGTGTGGGTGACCGTTGCCGGTGCCGACAAGGCCGTGCTCACGCAGGATATGCTGGTGCGCGTGGATATGAATGGCAAGGCGATGCTCAGCGCAAAGCCCAAGCCCCTGCCCGAAGACCTGCCCATCCATCTGAAAATCTATCAGGAAAACGAGAACGCCCAGTGCGTGATGCACACCTATCCGGCCTGCGCGGCTGTGATGGGGATGCAGGGCCAGACCGTGCAGCCTGCAGCGTTCAGCCCCGCAGTGCGGGCGCTGGGACGGGTGCAGCTGCTGCCCGCCCAGAACGTGGACGCACAGGCACAGGCTGTCAGCCTGTTGTGCCGCACCGATAAGGCTGTCCTGCTGGAAAATGACGGCTGCCTGACCTGGGGCAAGACCCCGGCAGATGCGGCCCATCTGGTGGAAGCACTGGATTACTACGCAGCCGTCACCGCAAAGCTGGGCTGCGCAGGCTGCTCCAAATGCGGCAGCTGCGGCGGTCACTGCACCGGCTGCAGCAAGTGCGGCGCACCTGCCGTGCAGCCCATGGCTCAGCCCGCTGCACAGCCTGTGGCAATGGCAGTA
>OGXZ01001573.1_pt1 | contig 12869 bp, 8 predicted proteins | sample 1576431 | NCBI WGS metagenome assembly OGXZ01 (sample SAMEA3541590, study PRJEB24748) | human gut metagenome | biome: human gut; feature: human-associated habitat; material: faeces | place: China | collected 2012
AATTATGGCCGGTGTGGATACGGATATTGAAGGCGAAGCCATTCCTATGCCAGGTTTCCAAGCAGTCCTTTATTTTTTCTCTTCTTTCTCTTCTACCTTTTTTTCTTCCTTTTTCAGAGAAGCATGATGCGTTCCCTGCAGATGCGGATAGGCGCGCAGATAACGTTTCGTTGTCAGGCGCATCAGCCAGTTGGTCGGAAGCTGCGGTTTTGTCATCTGGTCAAAGCGCTCCAGCAGCTCTTTAAGATCCGGCATCTTATCGCTGCGCACATCAAATCCAAGTGCCGCAAACCGTTCTTTCTGCTCTGCTCCGAACTCGGTCAGGCGTTCCTTCTGCTCTGCTCCGAACTCCATCAGGCGGTTCTTCGACTCGGAAAGCGGATTTCTTCTTCCCTCGGCTTCTTTCCGCTCCTTCTCCAGCTTCTGCATCTGCTCCATTGCCTCAGACAGTGTCTGGCGTTTCTCGGCCAGATATTCTTTCATCTTATCTCTGGAATACTCTGCACGATACTGCTGTACTTTCGCATTCACCCCCAGCTTCTTCTTTCCATCCATCTTCACTATCAATGGTTTATCAAACCGTACATGACGAATGAACCTGGTTTCTTCAATAGCCGGCCGGGTATCCAGTACCTCTTGGTTATAGATACCATCCTTCATATAGGCATTGATTGTGAAATAACCGACTCCGAAGGAAGTCAGATTCTGAAAGAAGTGAGTTCCCTGACTAGGATCCACACGATAATTAGTCAGCCCCGCCTCCACAATGACACGTGCGGCCGAAATATGGGGCCATTTCACAGGAATGCCCAGCCACGAATCGCTGCTTCCCCAGCGTCCCGGACCTACCAATATATAATGTTTCCCTTCATCCAAGAATTTACGGTTCATCTTTTCTATTTCATAAGCAATGGTCGGATTATTGGAAGCAGTATAACCATCTGTTTTCACATAAATCACATCCTGAATGTCCTCCATAATGCCATGTCCCAGTGAATTATTACTCTTTAAAAGAACATCCTTATCCTTAATAAGGTTCAAATCCTCCTCAAGATTGGCTTTCACATCGACCATCGGACGAATCTGCAATAAATAGAAAGTACCATTCTTCTTTTGCTGGTTCAATGTCACAGCAAACTCTATCTCAACAGGACGCCTCATCTCACTTTGCCCGTATTCCTGTACCAATTGCAAAATACGAGGCAAAGGAAATACATCATGTTGCAACACATTGGCAAATGTTATCACCTTCCGGCCTCCCGGATAAATTCCGTCACGGATAATCATATCATACGGATCATACGTGGAAGCAATGAAAGTTAAGGCTCCATCATTATCAGCTTCTTTCACCGGAAGCTTCAACAAATTAAAACCGTCATCCAAAGAAAAGTTATGCCCCGTATTCTTCAAATCAAGCGCATAAAACTGAGTCTGCGTCTCACGAAGAGCAATTTCCATCTCACTGGTCTGCAACACTTGGTTAGGATGATAAGGACACACCCTCAGAGTCAGCCCTCCGTCTACAATATATTTACCCAGCCCCAAAGCAAGACTCACAGTTCCCTCTTCGGCTTTTTCATCTCCTATGGGGTAGTAGTTGAGCGAACGTGCCACCCCCGAAATAGAAGGATAAAAACGGTCACCATACTGTGTACCGACCACCTGTTGCAAAATAACAGCCATCTTCTCCTGGTCTATCACATTGCTGGTTGCCTGCATATACGCCTTGCTGTCTCTGAAGAAAACAGAAGCATACACCCCTTTTATGGCATCGCTCAACATACGGAGCATCTCATATTTATCATCTAAATAAGGAATCATATAAGTAGAATATATTCCAGCAAAAGGCTGATAATGAGAATCTTCAAGCAAGCTAGAGGAACGGATGGCTATAGGCGATTTCACCACATCAAAGAAAGCAAAGAAATCTTCCACCAGACGGTCGGGCAACTTGGCACGAAGAAAAGCCTTCAATATCGTGTCATCATCCGCATCACTCAATGCTACTTGATATAGGCTGTTGGTATCCATGAATTCATCAAAGATATCTGTACAAAGCACCACCGTTTTAGGAATGACTACCGTCGCATTTTCAAACTCATCAAATTCCACGTGACGCTTTACCATATTGTCTATAAAAGCCAAACCACGTCCTTTCCCCCCCAATGACCCCTCACCGATACGGGCAAAATTAGAATAACGGTCAAAACGATCACGTTGGAACACAGCCACCACACCTTGATTCTTCATCTTACGATACTTCACAATAGCCTCAAAGATTATACGGCGATGAGCATCAATATCCTGCAAAGAATCCCAAGTTATCTGCTTTAAAAACTCGGCAGGTGGAAACATGGCACGAGAATACAGCCAGCGGGATACGTGATTACGACTGATATGGTAAAGAAGAGATTCTTTAGGAATAGCAAAAATAACATTCTGTAATTCCTTCAAATTATGAACACGGGCCACTTCTTCCAATGTATCGGGATTACGGAAAATGAAATCCCCGAAACCAAAATCATCAGACACAATTTCACGCAAGTCTATATTCATCTTCTTGGAATTCTTATCCACAAAGCTAGCACCATACCGGGAAGCATACACCTTGTTATCTACCTCGGCCGACTGTAAAATAAGAGGAACAAACGGATCCCTGGAACGTATCTCCGCCAGCAATTTAATACCTGCCATTGGATCCACCACACCACCACGTGGGTAACGTGCATCCGTAATCACACCTAATACATTATTCTGATATTTATTATATAAATCCATCGCCTCCTCGTAAGTACGTGCCAATACAATTTTGGGACGTCCCCGCATACGCAATGTACGCTGGTGAGCATTCAAAGCCTCTGTGGCAAATTCCTGACTTTGCTTCAACACAAATTTATATAAGTTAGGCAACACGGAAGAATAGAACCGGATGGAATCTTCCACCAATAAAATCATCTGCACTCCCACCTCTTTAATATCATGTTCCAAATTCATCTTATCTTCTATCAGCTTGATGATAGATACTAACAGGTCCGTATTCCCCAACCAGCAAAACACATATTCAAAAATGCTCAGATCCTCATGCTCCATACGTGCCGTAATACCATGCGAGAACGGGGTCAGTACCACCAGCGGAATATGAGGGTATTGTTCTTTTATGCTGCGTGCAATTTCAAATGTATCACTGTTATCAGATCCGGGCATACAAATCACCAAATCAAATGTAGTATTCTCCAATTGCTTCCAGGCAGCCTCCTCAGTAGAAACTTGTGTAAAACGCGGCGGATAGCGAAGACTGAGGTTCATATATTCATTAAATATCTTCTCATCTATACGCCCGTCATCCTCCAACATAAAAGCATCATACGGATTTGCTACCAAAAGAACATTAAAAATCCGTTTGGTCATGAGGTTTACAAACGAGGTATCCTTGAAATACAACTGATTTAATTTTAACTTGCTGAGCATGGTTATTCGATTTACATGGATAATGTAATAGCAAAATACGTCAATAATATTGTTTTATGCAACTTATTCGCAATAAAAAAGAACTTTTGGGTAGAGTGGTCTTACCACAACGATTAACTTTTTATCACCACCAAACTAAAATTTAGCCCAAAATATTTTGCCAATTCACCAAAAAACATACCTTTGCATCAGAAATGATTTTCATTTTGTCAAAACCTTAAATGCATAATAATTATGGATATTAATCAAATCATGACCTCCCTGGAGGCAAAACACCCTGGTGAATCAGAGTACTTGCAGGCTGTAAAAGAAGTCCTGCTTTCTATTGAGGATATATACAATCAACATCCGGAATTTGAGAAAGCGTCCTTGATTGAGAGATTGGTGGAACCCGACCGTATCTTTACATTTAAGGTGCCTTGGGTAGATGATAAAGGAAAAGTACAGGTAAACTTAGGTTACCGCGTTCAATTCAATAATGCAATCGGTCCGTACAAAGGCGGTATCCGTTTCCATGCTTCTGTAAACCTCTCCATTCTGAAATTCTTAGGATTTGAGCAAACATTCAAAAATGCACTGACCACATTGCCTATGGGCGGTGGTAAAGGTGGCTCCGATTTCTCACCACGTGGTAAGAGCGATGCTGAGATCATGCGTTTCTGCCAAGCATTCATGCTTGAATTGTGGCGCCACGTAGGTCCTGATATGGATGTTCCTGCCGGTGACATCGGTGTAGGTGGCCGTGAAGTAGGATATATGTTCGGTATGTATAAAAAGTTAACCCGTGAATTTACAGGTACCTTCACTGGTAAAGGCTTGGAATTTGGCGGTTCGTTAATTCGGCCTGAAGCAACCGGTTTTGGTGGTCTTTACTTCGTAAACCAAATGCTGAAAGCAAAAGGAATTGATATTAAAGGTAAAACGGTAGCTGTTTCCGGTTTCGGTAATGTAGCTTGGGGTGCCGTGACTAAAGCAACTGAATTAGGCGCAAAAGTAGTCACGATCTCCGGACCCGACGGCTATATTTATGATCCGGACGGTGTAAGTGGCGATAAAATTGATTATATGTTGGAATTACGTGCGTCAGGCAATGATATCGTAGCTCCATACGCAGAGAAATATCCAAACTCAACATTCGTTGCCGGACGTCGTCCGTGGGAAGTTAAAGTAGATATTGCACTTCCGTGTGCAACTCAAAACGAATTAAATGGCGAAGATGCTTGTAATTTAATAAAAAATTCCGTTCTTTGCATTGGAGAAATTTCTAATATGGGTTGTACTCCGGAAGCAATTGATGCGTTTATTGAAAACAAACTAATGTATGCACCAGGTAAAGCCGTAAATGCCGGAGGTGTAGCTACCTCAGGTTTGGAAATGAGTCAAAATGCGATGCATATGAGTTGGAGTGCACAAGAAGTAGATGATAAGTTACATCAAATTATGTATGGTATTCATGAACAATGTGTGAAATATGGTACTGAACCTGATGGATATATCAACTATGTAAAAGGAGCAAATATTGCAGGCTTTATGAAAGTAGCTCATGCCATGATGGCCCAAGGAATTGTTTAAAAGCATTCTATTAGCATAAAAATATCTCGTTTAGTTGTATTTGTATTTTGTATTGTAGCTTGCGCTGCCCGCCTGTGAAGGTATGGCAGCGTTTTTTTATGGTATATCCAATCTTTTTTATACATTTGTAGCTTCAAGTAAACGTATGTAAAATTTAAGTTATGGAAATATTACAACTAGATGGCCTTGAACCTCAATTATTTAATTTAATTGGACCATTGGCTATGAATCCTAAAGTCCTGAGGGCAAATAACAATTATCCCTTTAAAACGACCGAACGTTTTCAATGGTACATTGCTGTCGAAGATAGTGACGTAACCGGTTTTGTCCCTGTAGAGCAGAAAAGTGGCGGTTATGTTATTAACAACTACTATGTCCATAACGATGATCAGGAAGTGTTAGCTGGATTGTTGGAAGCAGTAAAGCCTAAAAACAATTTGTATGCAATTGTTCAAACCAAACACGAAGCAATTTTTTCCAACTGTGGTTTTCAAACCGAACACCGCTGGACTAATTATATTAAAATGATTTACAACACGAACAAAAATGAATAATAAAAGAACTAAAGGGGAAAATGTTTATCAACTCGTTCAAAAGAGGCTCAAATTCTTATTCAACGAATTTGATAATATCTATGTTTCTTTTTCTGGAGGAAAAGATAGTGGTGTCTTGCTCAATTTATGTATCCAATATATCAGAGAGCATAATCTGGACAGGAAAATCGGAGTATACCACATGGACTATGAAGCACAGTATCAAATGACCACAGAGTATGTGGAACAAACGTTCAGAGAAAATCAGGATATATTGGAAATCTACCATGTCTGTGTCCCTTTCAAAGTAGTGACTTGTGCTTCTATGTTCCAAACTTATTGGCGCCCTTGGGACGAAAGCATGCACGCCCACTGGGTAAGGCCTATGCCTAAAAACTGTTATAAGAAAGAAGATTTCCCATTCTACAATGAGGAAATGTGGGACTACACCTTCCAAACTTCATTCGCCTCGTGGTACCATAAAAAGCATGATGCAGTACGCACTTGCTGCCTGGTTGGCATCCGAACTCAAGAGAGCCTAGACCGATGGAGAACTATTCACGGTAACAATCGTCTGAACAGCTATCACAACCTGATGTGGACCCGCAGACTAGGATACGATTTATACAATGCCTACCCTATCTATGACTGGACTACCGAAGATATATGGACAGCATACGCCCGTTTCAAATGGCCATTCAACCAAATGTACGAGCTTTATTATAAAGCCGGAGTACCTTTGGACAGACAACGTGTAGCCAGTCCGTTCCTCAGCACAGCACAGGAAACCTTGAAATTGTACAAAGCCATCGATCCCAATACTTGGGGGAGAATGTTAGGCCGAGTAAACGGAGTAAACTTTACCGGAATCTATGGTGGAACCCGTGCCATGGGATGGCAAAACATCAAATTACCAGAAGGCTACACATGGAAAGAGTATATGTACTTCCTGTTAGATACGTTACCCGAAGAAACCAAACAGTCTTATTTGGAAAAACTAAGAGTAAGCCGGGAATTCTGGAAATACAAGGGAGGATGCCTAGATTTATCAACTATACGCAAGCTAACTGATTTGGGCATAAAATTCTACGTACAAAAGAAAACAAACTACAAGACAGACAAACTTCCTGTTCAAATGGATTATCTAGACGATATAGACATCGCAGAGTTCAAAGAAATCCCCACTTATAAACGTATGTGTATTTGCATTCTGAAAAATGACCATGTATGTAAATATATGGGATTTGCCCTAACTAAAAAAGAAAAGTTAAGAAGAGACAGAGTGATGCAGAAATATAAAAACATTATCAGATGAAAGAAGAATTCGAAAGTCCTGTGTATCACGTGCACAGAGTACCGGTGGAAAAGGTACGTGCCAACAGTTATAATCCAAACCACGTAGCTGCTCCTGAAATGAAGTTGCTGGAATTAAGCATTTGGGAAGATGGCTATACTATGCCTTGTGTATGTTATTATATTCCCGATGAAGATATATATGAACTGGTAGACGGGTATCATCGTTATTGTGTGCTTAAAACTTCAAAACGTGTGTTCGAACGAGAAAAAGGTTTACTTCCCGTGGTCGTTATAGAAAAAGACCTTTCAAACAGAATGGCAAGCACTATCCGCCACAACCGCGCCCGCGGCACTCACAGCATTGAATTGATGGTAGATATCGTGGCAGAACTGACCAAAGCCGGAATGAGTGACGAATGGATAAAAAAGAATATTGGTATGGATGCCGACGAACTTTTACGACTCAAACAGATATCCGGCTTAATGGAACTCTTTGCTGACAGGGAATTCACAATACCTGAACCATAAAGCAATTTTCATTAATACATTATTCAGTTGAAATATAACTCATTAATAATAGGATTGTCGGTCCTGGCTTTGCAAAGCTGCACCGACAATCTTGTTTATACAGGGGCCGATATCGAGGTAGTACTCACAGGCAATACATACAAAGCAGCTTTCACAGAAAGCTCCCCTGTTTCCACTTTTAACTCCGGCAATCAAATCCTGCTGAATGCTTCCGGCAGTCTTCAAATAGACAACAGAATTCTGACTTATATGGACAACCAATGGAAAGCAGAAAATGAATTTAGCTGGAGTGACATAACAGGAAAAACAAATATTACGGCGCTATATCCTGTCTATCCTGATTTGGACTATATCCAAGAAAATCTTTATAAAAACAATTCGTTGGAAGACATACTGTATGTCAAGGATGAATTTCCAGCCGGAAATTCCATCCATTTACAGTTCAAACATTTATTTTCTCTTCTGACACTGTATTTGGACAGAGATTTACAGACCAATCTTCAGAAAATAGAAATAACATGTCCTGCTGTTTCTTCTATTATCCCAAAATCCGCTGAAATAGTTCCAGCGGATAATGAAACATATACGACTACTATTGCCCAAGTTTCTCCTTCCGGAAATTATTCGTTTATAGTCCCTCCTGTCAAAAACATGGTCATCGCCATAAATATGGTGACGAATGGAAAGAAATATACAACACAACTAGAAACAAAGTCTTTTACTGGTAACAAAGAATATACTTATCACTTAAAGACATCTGAAAAAACTCCGGGAATTATTACTGCCGAAGATTGGATTGCGTTCAGCCAACTTATTAATAGCAATACATTTACCCAATACAAAGGAAAAACATTGGACGATTTCGGAGAAACGATGAATGGAATAACCATTTATTATTTATTGAATGACATTGATTTTAAAGATGTGGATTGTACTGAGTTAAAGCAAATAGGATATGCCCAAACAAACTATTACTTTTCCCAAATCTTTGACGGACAAAATCACACCCTTTACAATATACCTATCAATTCCAGCAATGGCACCACAGGTGTATTCGGAGCTGTCAATATCACCGGCATAGTTAAAAATCTTCATATCGAATCCAGCAAAGTATCTATCACATCAAAAAGCAAGAGCACAGCAGAAGGTACAAGTATTTTAGTCGGACGCAATAAAGGCAAAATACTAAATTGTTTCGTTAAAGAGTGCCAAATTACAGCCAATCCAACCAAAACGAACCAATCAGCCAATACAGGAGGCATAGCAGGAACTTCAACAGGGGAAATCACCAATTGCTATGTTACCAACACCCAAATCGTTTATGACGCAGATTCAAAAATAAAAGCAGAACCAGCCGGCGGAATAGCAGGTTCCATCCAAACTCAAGGTTTGATAACAAACTGCTACTCTGCCAACAACATAATAAAGAACAGAGAAAGTTACAATGGTGGAATATGCGGAAAGGCTTTGGATGGAGCGCACATTGAAAATTGTTATGTCTATAACATAGATCTAATTACGACCAAAGGATTATTTGCAGGTATAGCTGCCAACTCTTTCTTCATCCACAACTACTATGATAATGCAAAAATAACCTTTATCGGAAAAAATGACAGTGGGAATCAGTTGTCTAAAAATGCCCAATACACAGGTACTTTTATAAATAAGGAAAACATTCCTATCTACCAGCTTCTCAACCAATGGATAAATGAAACCGCTCCTACCCTTTATCCCGGTTACCTCTTTACCCGATGGACTGATGGAGGAGAAAATCTTCCTGCCGTTTTCATTTCAGAAACACAAAAAAGTAAGTGAACTTCGCGAGACAAGTAAGTCCACTTGCTTTGCCATTTAAGCCCACTTACTTTGCTCACGAAGTTCACTTACTTTTTCAAAGATTCTATACAAATTAAAAGCCGCTTTCTCATTTCACAGAAAAAACGGCTTTCATATAAAATTATAGTTTGTTCTTATTAAAGAGCACCTACTTCATGCAAAGCAGCATTAGTCTTGCGAACAGCAGCAGCACTTGCAGCAAATTTAGCTTTTTCTTCTTCGTTCAAAGGCAATTCAACGATCTTTTCAATACCGTTCTTACCCAAGATTACAGGCACACCACAGCAAATATCTGATTCCCCATATTCACCTTCCAAATAAACTGAACAAGGAACCATCTTACCTTGGTTGTGGATAATAGATTCAACAACAAATGCACCAGCTGCACCGGGAGCATACCATGCAGAAGTACCCAGCAACTTAGTCAAAGTAGCACCGCCTACCATAGTAGCAGAAGCAACTTCCTGCAATTTTTCTTCAGACAAGAAGTTAGAAACAGGCATACCTTTGTAAGTAGCAAAACGAGTCAAAGGAATCATAGTAGTATCACCGTGACCACCGATAACCATACCTTCCACTTCATTAGCGTTGCAACCCAAAGCTTGAGACAAGAAATATTTGAAACGTGAACTATCCAAAGCACCACCCATACCGATGATTCTATTCTTAGGCAAGCCCAAAGCTTTCAATGACAAATAAGTCATGGTATCCATCGGGTTAGAGATAACTACGATGATAGCATTAGGAGAATACTTTAAGATATTCTGAGCAACTGACTTAACGATGCCTGCATTAACACCAATCAGTTCTTCACGGGTCATACCCGGCTTACGGGGAATACCTGAAGTGATAACCACAACGTCAGAGTTAGCTGTTTTTTCATAATCGTTAGTGCAACCTACAATGTTTGTGTCGAAGCCCAACAACTGAGCAGTCTGCATCATATCCATTGCCTTACCTTCTGATACGCCTTCTTTAACGTCCAGCATTACTACTTCGTCTGCTACTTCGTTAAAAGCAAGAACATTTGCACATGTAGCACCTACGTTACCTGCGCCTACTACGGTTACTTTTGACATAATCTCTATATTTTGTTTAAAGTTGATAATAAAATCGCCTTCTTAAAAGCACCGCAAAGTTACAATGATATTCCGAATTAAAGAAAAATTTCCATAATATTTTTCGAGCAGTCTACATAAATTATTGTACTTTTGTCCAAAATTCAATGTAACACTATGGATAAGAGCAAAAAACTGATTATTGTCATTATTCTGCTGGTTGTGATTATCGGCGGAGTTTCTTTTTATGCTTTTCATCAAGCAAAAGAAAATAAAGAAATGAGCGAACTCTTCGCTGTGGAAAAACTGGAAATGGAAAACGAATATACAACTTTCGCCACCCAATATGATGAACTTCAGATACAGATAAACAATGATTCCTTGCGCGAAAAGCTGGAGAGTGAGAAGCTGAAAACACAGCGGCTGCTAGAAGAATTACGACAAGTAAAGACCAGTAACGCAGCTGAAATCATGCGTTTGAAGAAAGAACTGAAAACAGTGCGTGCCGTACTACGCACCTATGTTATCCAAATAGATTCACTGAACAAACTCAACCAAGCACTAGCTGAAGAAAATCAAGAAGTGAAACAAAAATATACGCAGGCAACCCGCCAAATCAATAATTTATCTCAAGAGAAAAAAAATCTGAATGAAAAGGTCACCTTGGCAGCTCAATTGGATGCCACAGCAATTAGTGTAGAGCCTAGAAACAAACGCGGTAAAACAGCCAAGAAGGTAAAAGATGTAAAAAAGATAGCTATCTCGTTCACCATTGTCAAGAATATTACTGCCAAAACAGGTGAACGTACTTTATATATACGTATTGCCAAACCGGACAATGACATACTAACCAAAAACCCTTCAAACACGTTCATCTTCCAGTATATTATAAATAAAATCGTTTGGCAAACCGTCTTTCATCGTATAGTGTTTCCAGGCAGTCGGTGCTCCTTCCTTATAGCAATATAATCCTGTGGAAGAACCGATCCAGATTTCATGACGGCTATCCTCCTGTACACAGAAAGCCTGTATCAACCCATGCAGATAAGCCGAAGAGGAAAGATGCAGTTCTTCCAGTTTCCCGCCGGCATACAAAAACAGGCTCTCTTCCGTACCAATCCAGATTCTTCCTTTTGAATCGCGAAACAAGGTATATATCAATACATTCTCCAACTTTTTATGTTTTTTAGCTAATGGATGCTGTGACAGTTCGCCGGTCTGTTTGTCGAAAAGGTAAAGCCCGCTCATGCCGCCTACCCAAAGCGTTCCATCCGTTCCGTCCAATAAGGAGTAACAACTGTTAGTCAGGGAAGTAGAATGGGGAAAGGAATATGTTTCTATCCTGCCACTCCGGTGATGCAGACGACTCATTCCCCCTCCATGAGTGCCGATATAGACACTTCCATCCTTGTCCGTCCATATACATTTTATATTGTCCGACTTTAAAGCGTTGGCGGAAGTACCCGTCCGGTAATATGAAAAGACTCCGGTTTTCCGGTTATAATAATTTAATCCGCCGTCGTTCGTGCCGATCCAGAGATTGCCATTATCCGGGTCTTCGGCAATACAGCTCACCGTGTTATCACTTAACGAATTCCGCCAGGCGGAATGTTGCAAGCGTCCGAATGCCGGAGCAAGGGGATGATAATAATTAAGCCCGCCATAAAATGTACCGATCCACATTCCCCCTTGATTATCTTTCAAGATAGAGCGGATGGAATTATGGCCCAAGGTAGTCGGATCTTCAGGAGAAAAACGACAGATACGTAAAGCTCCCGTCTCCGGTTCAAGGATAAGCAAACCTTCCATGGTTCCTATCCAAACCCTTCCTTTATCATCTCCGGACAATGTCCTGACCGAGTTCGTAAGGAAATAAGCAGGAGTATTTTGCTTGTTATAATGATGTTTTATTTGAAAGTTGTTATCCACACAATACACCCCGTTTGTCAATGAAGCCAGCCAACAGTTGCCGGTTTTGTCATCATAGAGCATATCGGAGATGGTTTCTCCTTTCAATTGGAGAAGAAGCCGGGTCACGTTTTCGTTGCGTACATAATAGAAATAGACACCTTCCGAAGTTCCCAACAGGAAACCGTCATTCATCCGGCAAACAGAATAGATCGTTTTTCCGGCAAGTTCCGGCTGCACTTTCATCCGCCCGGTCTTTTTATCAAAAATCACCAGACCGATATTGGTAGCAAGCAAAAGCCGGTCGCCTTCCTCCGGTTCTCCGATAGCCAATACTTGCATCGGCTGATTGTCCGGTGAAGAATAATTGGTGAAATTATTCCCTACTATATTATAACGGGATAAACCGACCTGTGTGCCTACCCATACCGTACCTTTCGAATCGGTATGAAGTGAATAGACATGATTGTTTGCCAGACTGGTCGTATCATCCGGCGCTTTATAATACGAAACGAAACGGGAACCTTCATACCAGTTTAGTCCGTCTATGGTGCCTACCCAAATCTTATTATTATGATCTTGTGTCAGAGCGAGCACAGTATTTTGCGACAACCCGTAAGGTCGGCAGAATTCAGTTTCTCGTCTACTACGAAGTACAATGGCTCTGTAG
>OGXZ01001575.1_pt1 | contig 12863 bp, 10 predicted proteins | sample 1576431 | NCBI WGS metagenome assembly OGXZ01 (sample SAMEA3541590, study PRJEB24748) | human gut metagenome | biome: human gut; feature: human-associated habitat; material: faeces | place: China | collected 2012
TACCACTACTCCATCCATAGATTCTCCCTGGATGGTAACAAATCGTTTATTGCGGCCGTTTCTTCCACGTCAGCATCGTCTTCAACGATAGTCAACGTCTCTGCAATTGAAGGGGCTTCGGGAGGCGGAGGAGTAACCTGCTCCGGCTGTTCTGTAATAGGGATGATTTCCTCTTCAAATACTAAGTCGGTAATAGCCTGACTCGTATCAATCTTGATGTCACGCTTTGTCCACTCGAACGCAACAAACATGAAAGCGAGCACGATTACATAACCGACAAGCAGCCAAGTCGACTTCTTACTCTCCAGGTCTGCCTTAGGTGATTTCTTAATTTCCATAATTTATAATATAATTTTAGTGTTTCTCATTTGGGGCAAATATAGCACTTTTCCCAAGAATGTTCACGCTCTGCTGTTTTTTTTTACACAATAGGCGCTCCATTTTCATTTTTTTAATCCTTCAAAAACCTCCATGTGCTTTTGTGCCACAAATGTAACGAGATATTTTAAAAATACCGTATCTTTGGCAAGAATTTTAAATGAAATATTGAAATTTTCTATTTTGCAGGTGTTATACCTGTATAACTATAGCATAAAAGTCATGAAAAAGATAACAATAGCAATCGACGGCTTTTCCTCTTGCGGAAAAAGCACTATGGCCAAAGACCTTGCCCGCGAAATCGGTTACATATATATAGATAGTGGTGCCATGTATCGGGCAGTAACATTATATAGTATAGAGAATGGTATTTTCCAGGGTGACCGCATAGATGCCGAAAAACTGAAAAGTCTAATAAAGGATATACATATTTCTTTCCGCCTGAACCCCGAAACCGGACGCCCAGATACCTACCTGAACGGAGTAAATGTAGAAAACAAAATCCGTACCATGGAAGTATCTTCACGTGTCAGCCCCATTGCAACATTGGATTTCGTACGCGAAGCTATGGTGGCACAGCAACAAGAGATGGGCAAGGCCAAGGGTATCGTTATGGATGGGCGCGACATCGGCACTACCGTTTTTCCGGATGCCGAGCTGAAAATTTTTGTAACCGCCACCCCCGAGATACGGGCACAACGCCGCTATGACGAACTAAAGGCCAAAGGGGAAGAAGCCAGCTTTGACGAAATTCTGGAAAATGTGAAACAACGGGACTATATTGACCAAAACCGGGATGTAAGTCCGCTGCGCAAAGCTTCTGACGCTTTATTGTTGGACAACAGCCACCTGAGCATTTCCCAACAAAAGGAATGGCTGGCGGAACAATTCGAACGGGTTATAAAGGAGAAGAACTGAACCGGATATGGCAAAAGTAGAAATAGACGAAGGCTCCGGCTTCTGTTTCGGAGTTGTCACCGCAATAAACAAGGCAGAAGAGGAACTGGCGAAAGGAGGAACCCTCTATTGTCTGGGAGACATCGTGCACAACAGCCGTGAAGTGGAACGCCTGAAGGCAATGGGGCTGATTACCATCAACCATGAGGAATTCAACCGCCTCCACAACGCCAAGGTGCTGTTGCGCGCCCATGGAGAGCCCCCTGAAACTTATGACATTGCCCGCCGCAACAATATAGAAATCATTGACGCAACCTGCCCGGTCGTACTCCGCCTGCAAAAGAAGATTAAGCAAGAGTACGTCCAGGAAGACAACCGCGACAAGCAAATTGTCATCTATGGCAAAAATGGACACGCCGAAGTACTGGGTCTGGTAGGACAAACCACCGGAAAGGCCATCGTCATCGAAAAGCAGGAAGAGGCAAGGAAACTGGATTTCAGCAAAGACATCCGTCTCTACTCCCAGACCACAAAGTCTCTGGACGGATTTCAAAACATTGTGAAATACATAGAGGGACATATCTCACCGAAAGTCACTTTCGAGTCCTATGACACTATCTGCCGACAAGTAGCAAACCGGATACCTAATATCCGGAAATTTGCAGCTTCCCATGATTTAATATTCTTTGTCAGCGGCAAAAAAAGCTCTAACGGCAAGATGCTGTTCAGTGAGTGTAAAAAAGTCAATGCCAACTCACACTTGATAGACAGTGCCGGAGAAATAGACAGTTCTCTGTTAGCCGGTGCCAATTCCATCGGTGTCTGCGGAGCCACTTCCACCCCCAAATGGCTGATGGAAGAAATTTCAGAAGCCATAAAGTCAAAACTTAAATAACAGTTTGTCATCCTTTTGGAACAGCAAATTAACGTAATTTATTAGTCACCGCCTCAGCTTTTTGCTATCTTTGCGGCATGAAAAAATAGTCCAAATCTATTTTTCATCATGATTATTAATACTAAACAAAAAGATTGTTATGGGAACAGTTAAGTGCATTGGTATCTTGACATCAGGAGGTGATGCTCCGGGAATGAACGCAGCCATACGTGCCGTGACACGTTCGGCTATTTACAACGGACTTTCAGTTAAAGGTATATATAGAGGTTACAAAGGTCTGGTAACCGGCGAAATCAAAGAATTCAAAAGCCAAAATGTCAGCAACATCATCCAGCTGGGTGGTACAATCCTGAAGACAGCCCGCTGCAAAGAGTTCACGACTCCCGAGGGCCGCCAGATTGCTTACGACAACATGAAGAAAGAAGGCATTGACGCCTTAGTGATTATCGGAGGCGACGGTTCGCTGACCGGTGCTCGTATCTTTGCACAAGAGTTTGACGTGCCTTGTATCGGGCTGCCGGGAACTATCGACAATGACCTTTATGGAACAGATACCACTATCGGCTACGACACCGCGCTGAACACGATCCTGGATGCTGTGGACAAAATCCGTGATACAGCCACTTCCCATGAGCGCTTGTTTTTCGTAGAAGTCATGGGACGCGATGCCGGTTTCCTCGCTCTGAACGGCGCCATCGCCTCCGGAGCAGAAGCAGCCATTATCCCGGAATTCAGTACGGAAGTGGACCAACTGGAAGAATTCATCAAGAACGGTTTCCGGAAATCCAAGAACAGCAGTATCGTACTGGTAGCCGAGAGTGAACTGACCGGCGGTGCAATGCACTATGCAGAGCGTGTAAAGAACGAATACCCCCAATATGACGTACGCGTAACCATCCTCGGTCACTTGCAACGCGGTGGTAGCCCTACGGCACACGACCGTATCCTTGCCAGCCGTCTGGGCGCAGCCGCCATCGACGCCATCATGGAAGGACAGCGCAATGTCATGATAGGCATTGACCACGATGAAGTGGTATACGTTCCCTTCACGAAGGCCATCAAGAATGACAAACCCATCAAGAAAGACCTTGTAAATGTATTGAGAGAACTGTCTATCTAATGACAGACTGTTCAGATACCCCATAAACAGAGAAGGCGACATATGCGCCTTCTCTGTTTTTTACAACCATTTTTTCACTATACTTTCCGTCCTCTCCCACAGTTCTTCCATCTGTACATGCCGGGTGTACTTCTCCGAAAGAGACTTGGGACGGCAACTGGCATTCAATGTACCCGTACGTTTACCGGCATCCTCATCCAGCAATAAGCCGACAGCCGTTGCAGCTCCCTTACGGGGAGTACGGATGAAAGGCCTGAAAAGTATATCTGTCAGCGGGTCAAACCACATATGCATGGTGATGATATTGGTAGACACAATCCCCGGGTCAGCCGCATTCACAACAATACCTTTGTGCTTGACACGACTGGCCAAGTCGATGGTGAACAGAGTCAATGCCAGCTTCGTGTTGCTATATATAGGAATGCGCCAAAAGCCACCCTTCCTTCCCCGGAGGAAAAAATCCGGAAAGTCAAGATGACCGATGGCATACGTACAAGATACCATATTCACAATACGGCTCCCCTCTCCCATCAATGGCAGCAGCTTGCGGGTCAGCAGGTAAGGCCCTACATAATTGACACTCACCGTCCGTTCCAGTCCGTCTTCGGTAATGCGGCGTTCCGTTTCCATGGTTCCGGCATTGTTCATCAGCAACGCCAACGGCTCTCCCCGCTTCAACAGATGCTCTGCAAATGCGGCCACTGAAGCCAGAGATGCCAAATCAATGGGAGCAGTCTCAATACGCGGATTACCGGTTTCACGCATCAGCAGTTGCCGCTTGGGTTCGGCAGCTTGGGGGTCACGGCATGCCATGATGACCTGATAGCCGGCAGTTGCCACTGCGCGGGTAATTTCCATGCCCATGCCACCGTCTGCCCCGGTTATAACAGCTAAATTCACTTTAATAATTAAAAATTGAAAATTAAAAACTAAAAATCAGCCTTTCGCTTCGATTTTCTCTATCTCCTTTTTCAGACAAGGTGGAAGTTCCTCCTTCAAATGCTGATGGCATGCCATCTCGATGGAATACATCCGGGCAATGCAATAATTACTATGCCGGCAGTTGCAACGTGCATTCTCTTCGGCACGCATGCGGTTGACGAACCCCGGCTCATTGAGCAGAGCGCGCGCCATTTGCACAGCCTCGAAGCCGTCATCCAGCACCTCATCTATCTTGTCCCTGGAAACCAGGCCACCCACATAAACCAACGGTATCTTCAAGGCGGCACGGAATTTCAAGGCATCTTCCAGGAAATAAGCTTCCTTAAACGGTACGCTCGGCATCATCCATTTGCCTACCATGCGTACACCGTATTTCAACCACCAGCAGGTCATGTAATGCGTCATGCTGCGGATAGGCATTTCGCCCCGCATGACATACATCGGCGCCTTACTGACAAACCCACCGCTCAAGACCAGCGCATGTGCTCCCGACTGCTCCAGCCTCCGGGCCACCTGCATCGTCTCGTCCAGCTCCATCCCTCCACGGAAACCGTCGCGCATGTTCATCTTCACCAGCACAGCCATATCACTGCCGGCAGCCTTCATCACTTCTTCCATCACCATATCCATAAAACGCATACGGTTCTGCAACGAGCCTCCGAACTCGTCTTTCCGATGGTTGGTGGACGGGGACAAGAACTGGCTGATGAGATAGCCATGCCCTGCATGAATCTCTACAGAATCAAATCCGGCCTCCCGTGCCAGATTCACCGAACGCCCATAAGCACGCGCCATCTCCGGCAGCTCATCGGCACGCAGTCCGCGCACAAAGGTAGGAGAGTAAAGATTGAAACCAGAAGATGCGCCGACGGGCATACAACCGCAAATACTCTTATGGGACATATTGCCACAGTGTCCCAACTGGATGCCTGCCGCAGCCCCCTCCGCATGTATGGCATCAGTCAGCCTACGGAGTCCGGGGATAATCTCAGGACGCATCCACAACTGGCGGTCAAAAGACAAGCCGCTCTGAGTAACTGCCGCATAAGCAACAGTAGTCATACCTATACCTCCCGCCGCTACCGACCGATGATAGTCGAGCAACATGTCCGACGGAGCGTTTCCGGGACACATGCTCTCGAAAGCAGCCGAACGGATGGTACGGTTACGCAAAGTCAACGGTCCGAAAGTGACGGGGGTGAATAACTTGGATTCCATCGTTATGAGTTATGAGTTATAAGTTATAAGTTATGAATTATTCATTTTCCATTTTCAACTCTCCATTTTCCATTAATAAAGAAATGGAATGATGCGTTTGCGCTTTCCTACCGCCTCATCACCAAACTCCTCCCGATAACGGCGGTGAATGGCATCGGCACGGGGAACAAGGTTGGCAAACGTCCACCAGACGAACACCCAGGCGGCGGGAGAAGCTGTGAGTATGGCAAACCCCGTCCATTCCACCAGTTCACCGAAGTAATTGGCAGAAGTGACGTATCGGTAAAGCCCTTTTCCGGGAAGATAATGCTTCGTATCACCTGGCCTGCGCAGATGACGTATCACATAGTCGGAATGCAAATTGACGAACATACCTGCAAAAAACAGAATGATTCCCAACAAGGCATGAGGTTTCAGCAAATAGGCCCAGCCATCGGCATACAAGCCTTCGGGAGCGAAATAGAACAAACCGCCCGCCTGCATCATCCCGTTCAAAAGGTTGAAGACGATACCCATCGCCATAATAGCTACCGGCATCCGGCTTTTACCTTTCAGCAGGAACGGAAAAATAAAGGCCCGCTGAAGATAGTGCAACTGAAACAGCAGGAAGAAGAAATATACCGGCACGGCAAATCCCGCTCCACTCTTCCCCCACAACCCAAACATGAGGATGAATACCGGCGCTTCCATAAGCACCCACGCCAGTTTATTATTGATGGAGATTCCCCACGAGGCAGTACGGAACATGCCATAACCCGCTTTGACAAAATAGAGTGCAATAAAGACAACCAATGCCACAGCACTCATTACCCACAGAAATATCTGAAAAGTTTCCTGATTCATAGTTCTTTATTTATGCGAAGCAAAGATAAAGAAAACTCACAACAAACAAATCGTTTTCCCCGGATAATTGTTTTTTCATGCAAAAACCAGTGTTTTTTACTGAGAAGATTAAGCAGTAGAGATACGAAAATCTAATCGTTCCATCATGGAGTAAATTTCATTCCACCATGGAGAAAAAATCGTTCTACCATGGTGGAACGATTTTTTCCCCGTGATGGAACGATTTAAAAGATACAAGTCTAATCCTTACCGTTTCTTAATGGGCACATAAGCCACCTCATCCAAAACATTCTTATAGGCAGGACGGATAATACGCTTGCCTTCGAAATTCAATTCTTCATTGCGATGTGCACACCAACCGACAATACGTGCCATGGCAAACAAAGGCGTGAAGATTTCCTGCGGCAGCCCAATCATCTCGTAAACAAAGCCCGAATAGAAATCCACATTACTCGAAACCGTCTTGCCATTATTCTTCACACGGCCAAACACATCAATGGCGCGCTCCTCGAGCAGTTCAAGGAAAGCGAACTCGCGTTCTTTCCCTTTTTCGCGGGCAAGGTCGCGGGCAAGCTCTTTCAGCAGAATGGCGCGCGGGTCGGAAATGGTATAGACGGCATGTCCGATACCATATATCAAGCCGGTCTTGTTATAGGCTTCCTTGTTGAGCATGCGGGTGAAGTAAGTATCAATCTCATCCACATTCGTCCAGTCCTGAATGTTTTCCTGCAGATGGTGGAACATATCGGCAACCTGGATATTGGCACCTCCATGAAGCGGCCCTTTCAAGGAACCGATACCTGCCGCTATCGAAGAGTAAGTATCCGTCCCGGTAGAAGAAGTGACACGTACGGTAAAAGTGGAGTTGTTACCACCACCGTGCTCGGCCTGAAGAACCAGCAGCAGGTCGAGCGTGCGGGCATCCAGCTCCGTGTAGTCCTTCTTCAGCATATAGAGGAAATTCTCGGCAATGGAAAGGTTTTCCTGCGGATGGCGGATATGCAGTGAACGGCCATGGGTGGCATGGCGAAGCATGTTATAGGCATACGCAATGATGGTCGGGAATTTCGAAATAAGCTCAATGCTCTGCCGCATCAGATTATCGCGGGAAGTGTCATCTGCATCAGGGTCAAAACGATACATCTCGAGCACGCTGCGCGCCAGGATGTTCATAATGTTGTTTCCTTCGAGTTCAATGATATTCATCTTGGTCTTCTGCTCCAGCGGCATGTTGTCGTTGATGAGTTCACGGAAAGAAGAGAGTTCTTCCTTGTCGGGCAGGCGACCGGAAAGCAACAAGTAGGCAATTTCCTCAAAACCGAAACGCTTCTCTTTGATGATGGCGTGTGCCAAGTCATCCACATCATAACCGCGGTAGAACAATTTGCCGGGAATAGGCTTCAGCCCTCCACCGGGGATGCGTTCATAGCCGACCACATTGCCTATTTTGGTCAACCCCACCAAGACTCCCGTGCCGTCCTCATTACGCAAACCGCGCTTCACATCAAACTTCCTGAACAGTTCATTCTCAATCCGGGTAGCTTCCTTCAAATCTTCGGAAAGCTTGTAAATCAGATACTCCTTCTTCATAATCGTTTCGTTTTATTCGTTATTCCCATTTTCTATTCTCCTTACAATCTCCCGGGTGAAAGTCGAAGTGGACAGCGAGACGCCACCCGGCATAAAACGTGCCAAGTCGGCAGTAGCACGGGCTTCTGTGAAACTTTCCTCCAAGGCGTTCTCTATAAGAGAGGCTGCTTCCTTCCAACCCAGATATTCAAGCATCATCACAGCGGAAAGGATGATGGAACAGGGATTCACAATGTCTTTCCCGGCAATGTTCGGAGCCGTCCCGTGAGTAGCCTCAAAAATGGCATGCCCCGTTTTATAGTTGATATTCGCACCCGGTGCAATGCCGATGCCGCCTACCATGGCAGCCAGTTGGTCGGACACATAATCGCCGTTCAGATTCAACGTGGCAATCACGGAATATTCTTCGGGGATAAGCAACGTGTTCTGCAAGAATGCATCGGCAATGCAGTCCTTGATGACCAGACGCCCTTCTGCAAGTTCTTTACCAAACTCACGTTCTGCCAGTTCGTACCCCCACTTCTTGAAGCCGCCTTCCGTAAATTTCATGATGTTTCCTTTGTGTACCAACGTCACGGAAGGCAGATGATGCTCAAGGGCGTATTGGCAGGCGGCACGCACCAAGCGCTCTGTTCCTTCTCTTGAAACGGGCTTCACGCCAAACGAGGAGGTTTCGGGAAAACGGACTTTTGTCACCCCCATGTCATCACGGAGAAAACGATAGAACTTTTCAGCCTCCGGAGTTCCGGCTTCCCATTCGATGCCTGCATAAATATCCTCGGTATTCTCACGGAATACGCACATATCCACCTTCTGTGGCTCTTTGAGTGGAGAAACAATGCCCTTATACCAACGTACCGGACGTTGGCAGACATACAAATCGAGCGTCTGACGCAAGGCTACGTTCAAGGAACGGATACCTCCACCGACGGGAGTTGTCAAAGGACCTTTGATGCCCACCTTATAGGTGCGGAAGGCTTCCATGGTTTCGTCCGGCAACCAGGAGCCGGTTTCGTGGAAAGCACGTTCTCCTGCCAGCACTTCTTTCCATTCAATGCCACGCCGGTCACCATAGGATTTCTTGACAGCGGCATTCACGACAGCCTGCATGGATGGGGTCACTTCTGCTCCCACTCCATCGCCGGTAATAAAAGGTACAGTAATTTTTTCCATATTCTATCTTGCATTAAGTGCAGAACCGGCCCGGAACCAGGCTATCTGCTGTTCGTTATACGTATGTTGTACTTCAAAACTTTCTTTACTCCCGTCCTCGTGATGAAGAACCACCTTCAACGTACGTCCCGAAGCAAAATCTTTCAACCCCATGACAGAAATCAGGTCGCGTTCCCGAATCTTGTCATAATCGGCCTTATCCGTAAAGGTCAGCGCCAACATGCCTTGTTTCTTTAAATTCGTCTCATGGATACGGGCAAAGCTTTTCGCCAAAATGGCGCGTACATTCAGGAAGCGTGGTTCCATGGCAGCATGCTCACGGCTGGAACCTTCACCATAATTCTCTTCGGCAACGACAATGGAAGGGATGCCTTCTGATTTATACAGCTTCGCAGTGCCTGACACTGTTCCATAGGTATTGGTGGAGCGGTTCCAAACCTTGTTCGTCTCTCCATTGAAAGCATTGACAGCCCCCATCAGCATATTGTCCGAAATATTCTCCAAATGTCCCCGGAAACGGAGCCATGGCCCCGCCATAGAGATGTGGTCGGTGGTACATTTCCCTTGCACTTTAATCAATAAAGGCATATTCAGCAAGTCCATGCCATCCCAGGCAGGGAAGGGAGTCAGCAGTTGCAAGCGCTGTGAATGAGGATTGACCGTAATTTCCGTCTGTCCCTTGTTTGGAGCAATATATCCTTTTTGTCCTCCGATGAATCCGTGTGCCGGCAATTCCTCACCGACTGGTTCGGACAGTTTCACAACCTCTCCTTTGGCATTGACCAGCGTATCCCGCAAGGGGTCGAAACAGAGGTCGCCTGCAATGGTCAGCGCCATGGTAATTTCGGGAGAAGCCACATAAGCAAAAGTATTGGGATTGCCGTCGGCACGTTTGGCAAAATTACGGTTAAAAGAGGTGACGATGGAATTTTTGCGTTCGGGGTCATCAGTATGGCGCTTCCACTGGCCAATACAAGGTCCGCAGGCATTCGCCATTATCGTTGCGCCAATATCTTCGAAAGCGGCAATCATGCCGTCGCGTTCAGCAGTAGCACGTATCTGCTCCGAGCCGGGATTGACAATCAGCGGGGAAGCAACCTTCAAATTCTTTTCCTTTACCTGCCGGGCAAGGGAGGCTGCGCGGCTCAAATCCTGATAGGACGAATTGGTGCACGACCCTATCAGACCGACTTCCATCCGGCGGGGATAGTTATTGGTTATCACTACCTCGGCAAATTTCGATATCGGTGTTGCTGCATCCGGCGTAAAGGGCCCATTGATATACGGTTCCAACAGCGAGAGGTCTATTTCAATGATGCGGTCGTAATATTTTTCCGGATTTGCCAGCACTTCGTCGTCGGCGCGAAGGTCGGCAGCTACGGAAGCAGCCATTTTTGCCACTTCTTCACGTCCGGTAGCCTTCAAGTAGGTACCCATACGCTCATCGTAAGGGAAAAGGGAGGTAGTCGCCCCCACCTCTGCCCCCATATTGCAGATGGTAGCCTTTCCAGTGGCAGACAATGAAGCGGTTCCCGGTCCAAAATATTCAATGATGGCATTGGTTCCCCCTTTTACAGTAAGAATACCCGCCAACTTCAGAATAACGTCTTTGGGAGCTACCCAGCCACTCAATTTACCCTTCAAGTGTACGCCTATCAGACGCGGCATTTTCAGTTCCCATTCCATACCGGTCATCACATCCACCGCATCGGCACCACCCACACCAATGGCTACCATGCCCAAACCTCCGGCATTGGGCGTATGAGAGTCCGTGCCTACCATCATTCCACCCGGAAATGCGTAGTTCTCCAATACCACCTGGTGAATAATGCCTGCTCCCGGCTGCCAAAAACCTATGCCATAGCGGGAGGAAACATCACGGAGAAAATTATAGACCTCCTCGTTGGTCTTCGTAGCAGTCACGATATCTTCTTTTGCACCTTTATATGCTTGAATCAAATGGTCACAGTGCACAGTGGAAGGCACGGCAACCTGCTCACGGCCTGCATTCATAAATTGCAATAAGGCCATTTGAGCCGTTGCATCCTGCATGGCCACACGGTCGGGACGGAAATTCACATAGTCTTCTCCCCGTCTGTAGTTCTTCACTTTATCCCCATCATACAAATGAGCATACAAAATTTTCTCTGCTAAAGTCATCGGACGCCGCAGTACGTTCCGTACGCGTTCTATCTTCTCCGAATAAGCGGCATAAAACGTTTTGAGCATCGTTAAATCATATACCATAACCACTATTTTTTAGTTTTTCATTATTGTAAAGATTACAAATTAATATCATAAACAAATAAAAAGGCTGAATAGTTTAACAAAATAAAGCATTTTTTCCGTCGGAAGCGAAGAATGATTACCTTTGCAACCATGAAGGAACAAGATTCAAATAGTCCTATTATTCACCTCCAACAGCAGCAACTTTTGCTGCGCATGGAATACGAATACGAAAAAGAGGAATTCAAACGCCAAACCGAAAACATGGGGGTTGCCCGGAAAGTGAAACGGGGACTTTGCTGGTATCCTGCCACTCCGGGACGAAGTTACTATAATTCACTGAATCAATTAGTAATAGAAATTACACACACAGAAAATACCGATATAGAACATAATTTTGAGTTCGGCCGTCCCGTATGTTTTTTCCGCCAGTCTGCCGATGGAAAAATAACCTATATGAACTTCACCGCTACCGTAAGCTATGCCGACGAGATACGGATGGTAGCGATAATGCCCGGAGCCGGTGCCGTGATGGAAGTGCAGGAAACGGACAACCTCGGCGTGCAACTTTATTTCGACGAAACATCCTATCGGACCATGTTCGAAGCCTTGGAAGATACGTTACGCTCCAAAGGCAACCGCCTGGCCGAATTGCGGGACATATTGCTGGGAACCTCGAAAGCCGGTTTCCGAGAGCTCTATCCCGTACGGTTTCCCTGGCTGAACTCCACGCAGGAAACAGCTGTAAACAAAGTGCTGTGTGCTCGCGACGTGGCCATTGTACATGGTCCTCCAGGAACCGGAAAAACGACCACCTTAGTGGAAGCCATCTACGAAACCCTGCATCGGGAACCGCAGGTACTGGTATGTGCCCAAAGCAATACTGCCGTCGACTGGATTTCGGAAAAACTTGTGGACCGTGGCGTCAATGTCCTGCGTATCGGCAATCCGACCCGTGTCAACGACAAGATGCTTTCCTTTACCTACGAGCGTCGTTTCGAGAACCATCCGCTTTATCCGGAGCTGTGGAGCATCCGGAAAAATCTCCGTGAACTGGGCAGCCGTGCCCGCCGTGGCAGCTATGACGAACGCGAAGGAGTACGCAGCCGTATGAGCCGCCTGCGCGACCGCGCCACCGCATTGGAAATACAAATCAATGCAGAGCTTTTTGATGGGGCACACGTCATAGCCTCCACGCTGGTAAGCAGCAATCACCGGCTGCTGAACGGACGCCGTTTCGGCACCCTTTTCATTGATGAAGCAGCCCAGGCCTTAGAAGCTGCCTGCTGGATAGCTATCCGAAAAGCAGACCGCGTGGTGTTGGCGGGTGACCACTGCCAACTTCCGCCCACTATAAAATGCTACGAAGCTGCCCGTGGAGGTCTGGAACGAACATTGATGGAGAAAGTGGTGTCCAACAAACCTGCCGTTGTCTCTTTGCTGAAAGTACAATACCGCATGCACGAGGAAATCATGAAATTTCCTTCCCAATGGTTTTATAATGGCGAGTTGGAAGCCGCTCCCGAAGTGCGTTACCGGGGCCGCTCGACAACGACGACCCGCCGACAAGCGTGAGGCTCA
>OGXZ01001584.1_pt1 | contig 12828 bp, 11 predicted proteins | sample 1576431 | NCBI WGS metagenome assembly OGXZ01 (sample SAMEA3541590, study PRJEB24748) | human gut metagenome | biome: human gut; feature: human-associated habitat; material: faeces | place: China | collected 2012
CTTGCCGCACAGCTACTATAACCGGCCAGGACGTCACCGACCTGCGCCGCCGCATCGGCATGGTGTTCCAGAAGCCCAATCCCTTTCCCATGTCCATCTATGACAATGTGGCCTACGGTCCCCGGACCCACGGGATCCGCAGCAAGGTGAAGCTGGACGAACTGGTGGAGGAGTCCCTCCGTGGGGCGGCCATCTGGGACGAGGTGAAGGACCGGCTAAAGAAGTCGGCGATGGGACTGTCCGGTGGCCAGCAGCAGCGGCTGTGCATCGCCCGGGCCCTGGCGGTGAAGCCCGATGTGCTGCTGATGGACGAGTCCACCTCCGCTCTGGACCCCATCTCCACCTCCAAGATCGAGGACCTTGCCGCCGATCTAAAAAAGGATTATACTATTATCATGGTGACTCACAATATGCAGCAGGCCGCCCGCATCTCCGATAAGACTGCCTTTTTCCTCCTGGGCGAGCTGATCGAGTACGGAGACACTGAGCAGATGTTCTCCATGCCCCAGAACAAAAAGACAGAAGATTACATCACCGGGAGGTTTGGATAATGCGGGACAGATTCAATGAGCAGCTGGAGCAGCTGAATGTGGAACTGATCAAAATGGGGGCCCTGTGTGAGGAGGCCATCTCCGCCGCCACCAAGGCCCTGCTGGACGGAGATGACGCCCTGCGGGAGAGCGCGGCCGCCGCCGAGCGGGAGATCGATCAAAAAGAGCGGGACATCGAGAACCTGTGCATGAAGCTGCTGCTCCAGCAGCAGCCGGTGGCTCGGGATCTGCGCGCCATCTCTGCCGCGCTGAAGATGATCTCCGACATGGAGCGCATCGGCGACCAGGCAGCGGACATTGCGGAGATCACCCTGGACATCGCCCACAGCCCCATGATCAGCCGGGTGCCCATCGCTGAGATGGCCCGGAACGCCATCGTCATGGTCACCGACAGCATAGACTCCTTTGTACGGAAAAACTTGAGCTTGGCCCAGGCCGTGGTCCGCAGGGATGACGAGGTGGACCAGCTCTTTCTGGATGTGAAGCAGGAACTGGTCCGCTTGCTGGGACAGGGACGACTCTTGCCGAAGGCCGATCCTGTGCATAAGGTGACGATTGTGCCTCGTGGTCGTGCGTTAGGGGTCACCATGCAGTTACCCCAACAAGATAAGTACTCGTACGATCGTCAGGACCTTCTCACGCGTATTGCTATCCTCTTTGGCGGACGTATTGCTGAAGAAGTTTTCATGCATCAGATGACCACGGGAGCCTCGAACGACTTTGAACGTGCCACGCAGCTCGCCCGCGATATGGTGACGCGCTATGGGATGAGTGAACGCTTAGGGGTGATGGTCTATGCTGAAAGCGAACAAGAAACGTTCTTGGGACGCGGGGCCGCTCAGCGTGCACCACTGTCCGAAGCTACGCAACAGCAGGTTGACGCAGAAATCCGTCGTATTCTCGATGAGCAGTACAACCTAGCCCGTCGGTTAATCGAGGAAAACCAAGACAAGATGCATCGCATGGCCAAGGCTTTGTTGGATTGGGAAACCATCGACAAAGATCAAATCGATGACATCATGGAGGGACGCGAACCGCGAGCACCGAAAGATTTAGCAGATCGCGCACCTAAAGAAGAGAAAGCGCAGGCTTCAGAACCCGCAGTAGAACCCGCTGCTGAAACGGCTTCTTCGAAGGCGACTTCTGAGACGGTGCAGGAAGACGCCACGTCGACTTCCCACGACTCGTCTAGCGAAGAGCATCGTGAATCTTCAGAAAAATAGCTTCATGACGATCTAACGATCGAAGTAAAATGGCTACCCAACAACAGCAATTCGTTGGTGTAGCCATTTCTTTTTTCAATTTTTCTTTTTTTAACCTGAATATTCATGCCTTCAACACCTGCTCAATATTGGCAATGCCAGAGTCATCGCTTTGGCTTTGCTGTGAAGTCGCCTTTAATTATGGGCATTCTCAATGTCACCCCGGATTCGTTTTCCGATGGAGGAACGCATAACCAGTTAGAGCAAGCCGTGCAATGGGCTCGGAAAATGCGTGATGAAGGGGCGGATATCGTTGACGTTGGTGGGGAGTCTACGCGCCCAGGTTTCAATGAAGAGGGCGTTAGCCTTGAAGAAGAACGTCGACGTGTCCTCCCTGTGGTGAAAGCCTTGGTGCAGGAAGGTTTTCTCGTGAGCGTGGATACCTCAAAACCGGAAATTATGATCGAGGTTGCCCAGTTGGGGGCGCATATTCTCAATGATATTCGCGGGTTCACTCAGCCTGGCGCTCTTGAAGCAGCCTCTCAAACCACCTGTGGCTTGGTCATCATGCATCGTGCTTTTTCGACAGACTATGATGACCTTGTCCTTGACGTTGAACGTTTTTTGCTTGAGCAAACACAAAAGCTTTTGTCGCTTGGCGTAACGAAGGATCGCATTTGTTGGGATCCCGGGTTCGGATTTGGAAAAACGGTAGAACAGAATTTTGAATTGGTGGCAGCAACCCCTCGTTTTGTCGCATCGGGTTACCCGTATTTGATGGGGCTATCTCGTAAATCCAGTATTGGGGCTGTCACCCAACATACAAAACCTCTTGATCGTATTTCGGGCAGTGTGGCGGGTGCGCTGTTGTCTGCACAATACGGAGCGCAAATTGTGCGTGTTCATGATGTTCGCGAGACCGTCGATGCGATGGCGGTTTGGCAAGCAACTGAGGCAGCAGCAAAGCGTCTCACACCATACATGTCGAAGTGATCTAACAAGGAGAGAGGGATGTCAAGAAAGTATTTCGGAACCGATGGTGTACGTGGTTTAGTGGGCCAAGCACCGATTACGCCGGACTTCGTCCTCAAACTTGGGCAAGCCGCAGGGCGAGTTTTTAGTCGTCAACACCCGGGACGACGTTGTACGGTTTTAATTGGTAAAGATACACGTGTTTCTGGCTATATGCTTGAGGCGGCACTACAGGCAGGCTTTTCCTCGGCTGGGGTCGATGTGGTTCTCTCAGGGCCTATTCCCACACCAGCCATTGCTTATTTGACGAGAGCTTTGCGTCTTGAGGCCGGTGTGGTGATCTCAGCGAGCCACAATCCCTACTACGACAACGGCATCAAGTTTTTCTCAGCAGAAGGTACGAAATTACCCGATGAGGTGGAGTTGGAAATCGAGGCCGAACTCGATAAAGGTTTTGCCTGTGTTGAATCGAAAGATTTAGGCAAAGCGCATCGCCTGGATGATGCATCAGGGCGTTACGTAGAATTTTGTAAATCCACGTTTGATGCCAACAGTGACTTGAAGGGCTTCAAGATACTGATTGACTGTGCAAACGGGGCTGCGTATAACGTGGCACCAAAGGTTTTTCACGAACTCGGGGCCGATGTAGTTGTGGTTGGCAACCAGCCCGACGGCTTTAATATCAACGACGGTGTGGGGGCCACCCATACGGAACATCTCTCGGACTGGGTTGCTGAACACGGCTGTGATTTTGGCATTAGCCTTGACGGTGACGCAGACCGCTTGATCATGGCTGACGCACAAGGGCACGTCTACAATGGTGACGAGTTGCTCTACGTCATGGTGATGGACCGCTTACAACGCAGTTCTGTGGCAGGCGTTGTGGGTACATTGATGACCAATTTTGCTTTAGAAAAAGCCCTTATCTCAAGAGAGATCCCGTTTGTTCGAGCTAAAGTGGGCGATCGCTATGTGCTCGAACAGTTGAAAGAACGTGGTTGGCTTTTTGGTGGGGAATCCTCAGGACATCTTTTAGCGCTCGATAAGCAAACAACCGGAGACGGTATTGTGAGTGCCTTGCAAGTATTGAGTGCGATGCGGCACCAGGCCAAGACGTTAGCGGAGCTGACGGCAGAGCTAGATTTGATGCCTCAAGTGCTAGTTAATAAACGCTTACCCATGGGGTACGAATGGAAAGAGGATCGTCCCTTTATGGAGAACGTGGAACAAGCTCGACTCGCACTCGAGGGTCGAGGACGCGTATTGATCCGCCCCTCGGGGACCGAACCACTCCTGAGAATCATGGTGGAGTGTAACGATGCGGATTTGGCCAAGCAGTTGGCCAATAAGATGGCAGATGCACTTTCAGTCTAAGGTGTTAAGTTTGGTACAATCCATACTGTTCCCTCAGTTTTTCTGTCATTGATTAGAGGAGTCATGAAATGGCTGAAGAGAAAAAACAGGACCAAGCCAAAGAGGCGGTAAAACCAGCGAACCCTCAGCAAGGGCCATTTATTCATCGCATGGTGTTTCACTTGGTCGGAGGTCAGTCCTTTACCTTAGACGAAGTGTCGGATAAAGCTGAGCCTACTCAGAATGTGGTCGCGTTTATTAATGCTTGGCGTGAGAAGAAAGACGTTTGGCACAGCCCGAACAACGACCCGCATTTTGGTGTTCGCGTGAAAGACGTTTCGCTTTACGAATACCGTGTCGCTCAAGCGCAACCCGCCAAGGCTGAGGAAGAAAAGAAGGAATCCGACAAGGCCAACTAACTCACCGAGCCCTTCAAAAGCGATCTTCATGAATGATCGCTTTTGAAGTCGAGTGCATCGGTCGTGTAGATTGCGCCCGAGGATGACGTTCTGTCATTGCTCCCCATTTATCCACACAGAGAACCCAAAATGAAGCAAATCGTTGCAGTGATTAAGCCTTTTAAACTCGATGAAGTGAGAGAAGCGCTCGCTGAGGTTGACGTCCATGGCCTGACGGTTACGGAGGTTAAAGGTTTCGGTCGACAAAAAGGTCACACTGAGCTCTATAGAGGAGCGGAATATGTTGTGGATTTCTTACCTAAACTCAAGATTGAGACCGTCGTGGCGGATGAGATTCTTGAGCAAACCATCGAGGCGATTAGACAAGCTGCGTACACAGGGAAGATTGGCGACGGTAAGATTTTCGTCTACGACGTCGATCAAGTCATTCGTATTCGCACGGGAGAAACGGGGGAAGCCGCGATCTAGACGTGTGGGCGACTTTTAATCGCTACAAAAAATCCTAGTGTTTTTGTTGCACTAGGATTTTTTATTATCAATGCGCGTCACGCGTATTTTCGAGAAGGACTAACAACGCGCCTTGGTCACCTTGATTGGCGGGGGAGCGGACAAAGGCCATCACATCGGGGCGTTGTTTGAGCCAACGCGGCACCAGTTCTCGCAATCGTCCTTGTCCATCATTGCTGTTATAGCCGACGCCATGAACAATACGCAAGCATCGATAGTGGCGGCGACGTGCTTCATCAAGGAAAGCAATTAACTGAACACGCGCTTCGTCCACCGTGTAACCATGCAAGTCAACCCAGGCCTGAACGGTCCAAAAGCCACGATACAGTTTACGTGGAATATCGGGTGAGATGCCGGGACGCCATTGAAATTTATCGTCTTCATCGCTGAGAAACGTCTGACGATCTTCTTGATCGGAGAGTTTATCTTTTATGGCGGGGTTCGCAACATCGTCATCGTTCTGACGACGAGTGGGAGCGGGTTTGGGTTTATTGGTGTCAGCCAGATTTTTCTGTGCCATGGGTTTGATGCCCGCGGATTTCATGGCGGAAGCAAAGAAATTGGCTTCGGCTTTGGCTTTGAGAGCTTTTTCCTGACGTTCTTTTTCTTGGCGAGCCATCTCTTGGGCCTGCGCTTTGAGGGTTTTGCTGACTTTTTTGAGATCAGCGAGCGAATTGAAAGTGGCCATAGTGAATTGACAAAAGACAATGAAAAAGGTCGCTTGCAACAAAAGCGACCTTTTAGGTAGATAAAACGGAGTTATTGTCCGAGTTGTTCTAAATAACGTTGGGCGTCTAGCGCGGCCATACAGCCCGAGGCTGCACTGGTGACGGCTTGGCGATAGATCGGATCTTGTACGTCACCCGCCGCAAAAACCCCCGGTACTGATGTCGCCGTGGCAGCGGTGGCCTCGTGACCTGCTGTGACAATGTAGCCGTGCTGAAGCTCGAGTTGATCTTTAAATAGCTCGGTATTGGGACGGTGACCAATCGCAATAAATACGCCTTTGGTTTCCAAATCTTTTGAGCTATCGGTCGCGCTACAGTGAACACGTACACCGTTGACTAGTTTCCCGTCACCTAAGACTTCTTGAAGGGTACTGTTCAACTCCAAGGAAATTCGTCCCGCTTTAACGGCTTCCATCAGTTTATCAACCATGATAGGCTCGGCACGGAAGGTATCACGACGATGAATCAAGGTGACATGAGAGGCAATGTTGGATAAATAGAGTGCCTCTTCAACGGCTGCATTACCACCACCGACCACGACCACGGGTTTACCACGATAGAAGAAGCCATCGCACGTAGCACAAGCCGAGACCCCACGACCTTTATAAGCGGTTTCGCTATCGAGGCCGAGATACATCGCCGAGGCTCCCGTGGCAATGATGAGGGCGTCTGCTGAATACTCGGCGCCCATATCGGTGCTCAGCGTGAAAGGACGCACCGATAGGTCCACTTTGGTGACCACGTCAAAGACAATTTCCGTGCCAAAGCGTTTGGCATGAGCTTCCAATTGTGTCATTAATTCGGGGCCTTGAATCCCGTCGACAGCCCCGGGCCAATTATCGACTTCTGTCGTGGTCATCAGTTGACCACCTTGCTCCATGCCCGTAATGATCATGGGTTTGAGGTTGGCGCGAGCCGCATAGACGGCCGCGGTATAGCCCGCAGGGCCCGAACCGATAATAATCAGTTGACGATGTTCCATGATGAAATCCTTTGAATGCGTAGCAACCCAAACCAGGGATCATGATCTCCCGTAGACCGGCTGAGTTGTTAAGAGAATATTGGTTCTATCACTATAGGGGAAACTATAGAAAAGGTCAATGATCAAAAAGTGAAGAAATTTTACCCGAATTCGCCTGAGGCCCTGATGGCAATCGAGAAGTGAGAGAGAGCTAAGTTTAGTACAATGAGAAGTTGGCTGATTGGGCTTTGAAAAGTTCGTTTTAGCGCTGAAAATTCGACCACACTGGCCATGGAAGAAGACATTAGGGTATGGCACGAGAAAAACACAAGATGAGTAGACGAGGAGCGTACAGGGGAGAACGCTATAGTGGGTCCTTAAGTATCGGGACTCGAATCGGCAATTGGATGATGGATTTGATAAGTCAGCTTTGGGCGTGGAGTTGGCTGCTGTTTATTCCTATTGCTCTGTTTTTGAGCGTAGCGCTTTATAGTTATTCTCCTCAGGATCCTTCTTTTTCGGTGAGTACCGATGCGCCAATACATAATTGGGCGGGGCTGTCGGGAGCGTACATTGCTGACTTGATGTACCTCGCTTTCGGTCAGTCGGCTTGGTGGTTTGTTCTCGGCTCCATCATGATTACCGTTTTTGCTTTCCGCTCGATGGTGCGACGAGTGCATGGGGAAACGGACCCACTGCGTATCAACCCGCCAAAAATTACCGCAGCGGTAGGGTTCGTTGCCTTATTGGTTGGTTCAACCTGTTTGGAATCGTTGCGACTTCAACGATTCAAGGCCACTTTGCCCGGCGAAGCAGGTGGGGTCGTTGGCGATAAACTCGCGGGTGGTTTATACCATTACGTGGGGTTGGGGCTTTCGACCATCGTATTTTTTGCTTTGATCTGCATTGGGTTATCCTTGCTGATGGATTTTCAATGGCAGGATGTTGCCGAAAAAATTGGGGAATGCCTGGATCGTTGGATCATTCGTCGCATTCGATTGTTCCGTCAGAACAAAGAAGAGGCCAAGATCGCCAATCAAGCCGGACAAGATAAAGAAGCGCAGTTTCAGAAAACAGTGATCGAGCAAACGCCACAAGAGCCGTTGCTGATCCGCAAAGCGGAAAACGCTCGAGAACCCGTAGAACCACGTTTAGCCTCTCTCGAGCTAATGCCCGAACCCGAAACGTCACACGCGACGAGTGCGCAAACTGTGGTTAGTCGTACTCCGGCTACCCAATCATCATCTGTGCAGACGGCCGTGGCGCCACATCCGAGTTTGGATTTGCTCGATAATCCCGCGCCGACCAATGGGCGTAACGACGAAGAAGCGCTGGCCATGACGAGTCGCTTGATTGTTTCAAAGTTAAAGAGCTACAACATTGAAGCTGCGGTTCGTGGTGCGCAGACGGGCCCCGTGATCACCCAGTACTGGCTCGAGCCAGGTCCTGGCGTAAAAGGCTCTCAAATTGAAAATGTACAAGATGATTTACGTCGAGCCTTAGGGGTGCAAGCCGTACGTGTGGTGCCGAGCATTCCCGATACCACCTACATTGGCCTCGAAGTGCCCAATGCTGTTAGAGAAACCGTACGACTCAAAGAGATTTTGTCGAGCGACACGTATCGTGAAAAGGAAGCCCCACTGACATTAGCGTTGGGTAAGGATATTGCCGGTAAACCGTTTGTGATCGATTTGGCTAAGATGCCTCACTTGTTGGTCGCCGGTACGACAGGGTCGGGTAAATCCGTTGGCATCAATGCCATGATTTTATCCATGCTTTATCGCAACGATCCTTCGCAGTTGCGCTTGGTGTTGATCGACCCGAAGATGTTGGAGTTCTCGCTCTATAACGGGATTCCACATTTATTGTGTCCAGTGGTAACCGATATGGCCAAGGCGGCCATGGCACTGAAGTGGTTAACGGCGGAAATGGATCGTCGTTATGCCATTATGAGTCGAGTGGGTGTGCGCCATTTTACGCTCTATAACGAAAAAATTAAGACGGCACAAGCTCGGGGTGAGCCGATTTTAGATCCCACCGTGGACGCCCAAGAGGGGACGGCCGAGCCTCTCAGTACCTGGCCTTATATCGTTTGCATCATCGATGAGTTGGCGGACTTGATGTTAACCAATCGTAAAGAAGTCGAGGCAGAAATTACACGCTTGGCTCAGAAGGCTCGTGCAGCGGGGATTCATCTTATTATTGCGACACAACGTCCGTCGGCAGACGTCGTGACCTCGCTCATTAAAGCCAATGTCCCAACACGTATTTCCTTCCAGGTAGCGTCGGCAATTGACTCTCGCATCATTTTGGGTGAGTCCGGTGCTGAGGCGCTATTGGGCTGGGGAGATATGTTGTTACGTCGTCCTGGGCTCTCTCAAGCTGTCCGCATCCAAGGTTGCTTTGTTCAGGACGATGAGGTTATTCGTGTTGTCGAGGAACTCAAGACGTTCGGCGAACCCGACTACATTGAGTCGGTAACCGAAGGCGAGAGTGCCGGAGCTGATGAAGTCTCCGGAGCGGGTAATGGACGACGTGCTGGGGAAGCGGATCCTTTGTACGATAAGGCTGTCGATATTGTGCTCAGCGAGCGACGTGCGTCGATTTCGTTTGTACAACGGCATTTAGGGATAGGTTATAACCGTGCCGCCAATATTCTGGAAGCCATGGAAAGTGCGGGTATTGTGAGTAAAGCGAGTCCCACGGGGAAACGCGAAATTCTAGTGCCGAACCGGGATTAAGAGAAAAAATGATGAAATGTAATCGACGTCAATGGCTAGTGGTCGCTGGGGCTCTCTGTCTGAGTCCACGCGTATGGGCATCCTCGGATAGCGCTCTTGAAAAAATGAGGACGTTTATCGCAAAGACGCCGTACGCTGAGGGAACGTTCACACAGACCGTGGTGGATAAACAGGGGCGAGAAGCCTCGACGCCATCCTCTGGGCGTTTTCGTTTTCTGCGACCGGGGTGCTTTGAGTGGCATTACGAAAAGCCCTACGAGCAAACCATTATGAGTAACGGAAAGACTCTCTGGATTTATGATCCCGATTTGCGTCAAGTCACCGTTCGCTCAATATCGGATAAGCAAATACGAGAAACACCGGCAGGCTTACTTTTTGGTGCAACGGATTGGGAACAAACAGCGCAATTGACCACCGTAGATGCAGATCATATTGAAGCCGTTTTTAAGCAAAAAGAGGGATCTTTTGAGCGAGCGGTGATTGGCTTTACGAAAGACGGTCAATTGGCCCAGTTAACGCTCGTGGATCATTTCGGTCAGACAACAATCGTGATGTTTACAGCATTCACTCGCGTTGAACAAAGCACAAAGAGTTTTGAGTTTAGTATTCCACCAGATACGGATGTTCTACAGGCATAGTCTTAGAGAAAAATGCGGGCAAAAGTGTGAAAACGTTTGGAGGAATCGGCTACTAATAATCAAGCGGTTAGAGAACGCTGTAAGTCTTGAAAATCGAACCTTCGTCTCAAAAAATGATACAATTACGGGCATAGACGAAGATGGTAGCAACCTCTTCGTGAAGTAATTGCTGTTTGATGTTTTCAGGGGTAGGGTGAGAAGATGATGCGAGATTCCATGCGACGTATGATTATTGATCGGTTGCTCTCTGAGACCAAGTATGTCAAGTTCGAAGAGATTCAAGCTGCTGTCCAGGCGAGTGTGCCGACCATTAAGCGCGATCTACGTTACATGCGAGAGCAGTTAGGTGCGCCCATTGTTTATTCTCGTACACACGGTGCGTACTGCTATGACCAAGTTAAACTCTCTGGCAAAAAAAGCCCTTTTGCTCTAACCCATCCAAATCTTCCGGTTTTCCGTCGGTCTTGGTACACCCCTCAGGAGATGTACGTCCTTGTCAAAATGATGGGGATGGTCAAAGACCTCGAAAAAGATCAGGCGTCGGCTTTGACAGCGGAGCTAAGACCTTTGGTGGCACGAGTCAAAACGCTTTTTACCCTTGGTGATAAGGATCCCAATGACGTACTTAATCACGTCAAAATCATTGATGAAACATCGGTTATCAATGATGAACCCGATTCCTTTGCCTCCATTGGTATTGCTCTTTCTGAAAATCGTCGTCTTCAAATCCAGTACGAAAAACGTGTGGGTCGCCATGTAACCAAAACGCTTCGAGAAATTACTCCGTTGCGTTTGGTCCACTATCGAAATCGTTGGTATGTGGATGCGTATTGCCACATGAGTGATGAGTTCCGCACGTTTGCAGTGGAATATATCCGCCGTGCCGGCTTGCTAAATAAAGCGGGTCGTCACTTCTCGCAAAAGGAAATCTCTTCTCAATTTGATCGTGCCTATGGGTTATTCCAGGGCGGAGAAATGAAAGAAGCGGTTCTTCTTTTTGATGCGGATGTGGCCCAATATGTCCGTCGCCAAATTTGGCATCCTAAACAAAAAGTGACGACGGAAGGGGACAATCTTCGTGTGGTTGTCCCGTACGCTAACTCGACCGAGCTCCTCGGTGAGATCATGCGTTGGGCTAATCATGTGATCGTTGAGAGTCCAGCAGAACTTCGCGAAGAAGTCCGCAATCGTCTTCAAGAGACATTGCAACGTTATCAAGACGCGGAGAATAAGTAGCCCCGCTGTCCTTGATTTTTGAATAGGACTTTTTTGTCATGACGCAAGAGCAGACAAAAAATAAACGACGTCGCCCTAGGCGGAATCGTCGGCCTGCGTGTGCGCGTGAATTGCCGGATATCTTCTTTTGTGGAGATCCCCACGGCGGATTTGACCAAATAAATGAGGCGGCGCGTCTTTATCGACCTGACGCCATGGTGATCTTAGGCGATTTACAACCGCCAGCTCCTCTGCAGGACGTTCTTGAAGAGGCGCTGGCCTACACCGACATATGGTGGATTCCCGGAAATCACGATACGGATACAGACGAGTTTTACGACTATCTTTGGCGTAGTGAACTGCGTGACCATAATCTTCACGGACGAAGTGTCAATATTCACGGACTTCGTATTGCCGGGTTGGGTGGCGTCTTCCGAGGTCAGGTTTGGATGCCCGACGGACATCCCAACTACTTCAGCCCTTCGTCGTTGATGAGACGCTTGGGGCCAAGTAACGCTTGGCGTGGAGGTGTGCCACGTCGCCATCGCTCGACGATTTTCCCTTCTGTTTATAACAGTTTGTTGCACCAACACGCTGATGTTCTCGTTACGCACGAAGCGCCAGGGTGTCACAAAAAAGGCTTTTGTGCCTTGGATAAGCTGGCTCGAACGCTGGGGGTGAAATGGATCTTTCATGGCCATCAACACGAAGACCGTGTGTATTGCCCCATGAACAATATTGTGCCTCGAGCTGTAGGGTATCGAGGAGTCGTGAATTTGCAGGGCGAGGTGGTGATTGCCGCCCAACTCGATCCTCGTGAGGTAGCTACTCTGGAAGCAGAGTATGACTGGGAAGCCAAAAAACATCACGACGGCGACATTGTTCTTGTTCGTGATGAAGACGGGAAGGTGTCTTTAGTACCCAAATGTGATTGCGAAGGGCTAATGCGAGCTATTTTGCCACCGTGTGTTCAACCCAAGCCTTTGCCTTCAGAGGCAGAAGCGCCGAAGGTTGCCAAAGCAAGTAACGGTGGCGAGGCTGTTAACGAGCATCGTCCTTCACGATATCACTCCAAGAAATACCGAAACACTCGGAGCCATGGCACACGTCGCGAACAGCCAGCGTCAGCTAACCAGACAGTGTCTCAGAATAAAAACGACAAGTCTGTGGCTTGAATAGAAAGCGATATCCAGCGAGACGAGGCGACGGTGCTAGCTGGATATCGCTCAAGTCGTTGGATTAAGTCAGTTCACCAACTTGCAAGTATTGGACGATGTCACCTTGAGTGAGATGGGTGATGTTGTCAGGCACGTACAGAATGGCGTTGCTATGTGCTGCGCCATAAAGAGAGGCGGAACTCTGACTGTCTAAGGGAGTTAAAAGGCGCTCCCCTTGACTGCCTAAATGAAGTTGGGCTCGAATAAAGTCCGTCCGACCGAATTTACTTTTCAATGTAGCCCCAGCAAAAAGCCCTGTTTGCAACGGTAGCCGACAAGGGCCTGCAGATGGTCGAGGGCGTTGCTGATGTCAATGTCCACGGT
>OGXZ01001589.1_pt1 | contig 12803 bp, 9 predicted proteins | sample 1576431 | NCBI WGS metagenome assembly OGXZ01 (sample SAMEA3541590, study PRJEB24748) | human gut metagenome | biome: human gut; feature: human-associated habitat; material: faeces | place: China | collected 2012
GTTGACAAATCGATTGCTTCAGGTTATACTTAATTTCGTTGTGAACGACATTTGTTCTTAACGGGTGCGATTAGCTCAGCTGGATAGAGCGTCTGGCTACGGACCAGAAGGTCGGGAGTTCGAATCTTCTATCGCACGCTAACCTCTGCAGGATATCTGCAGAGGTTTTTTTGTGTTCTCAATTATTTTTCTCACTGATCACTTTTTTCAAATCCGGACTAGAATTATCCAATATCTTGTGTTATAATTTCCAAATCCACTATATTTTGTATTTTTACAACTTAAAACGAAAAGGAGACACTACATGCAAACGACCGATCCTACAGGAATTTTTAATAGAAATAAACTCTCAGAGGAGTTTTCAAACGTTCTTCCTGATGAAGCCCGTTTAAAACTGGATGCGATTTTGCTTGAGATCCAGACTGATTTCCCTGAAATCTGCTACTCTTTGGAGTATCTGAATACAAAATTTCGCAGTTTTCTCACACCGCAGAGTACCTGCGGGCAGAAGCTTGAAAGTCTGTTTCAGGCCGCAGCAGAACTTACCACCGCAGAAGCTCCGAAATGGGAGTTTATTGCTGCAAGACTATTATATTTTCAATTCAGTTTTCACTTAAAACAGGAAGAAACACGCAGAGAACTTTCTGATTTTTACAAAAAACTCGTATATCTGACCCGGCAGAATCTGTACGGTTCCTACATTCTGGAGCATTACTCCCGGGAAGAGCTGTTACTTGCCGAAACTTATTTAAAAGCGGAACGCAACAATTTGTTTACTTTTTCCGGACTCGATCTGCTCCTGAAACGCTACGTCATCCGCACACATGACCATATTCCACTGGAATCTCCACAGGAGATGTTTCTCGGAATCGCACTGCATCTGGCCATGAATGAAAAAAACGATCGGATGCTCTGGGTAAAAAAATTCTATGATATGCTGAGTCGTCTGGAAGTGACTATGGCTACACCGACACTTTCCAATGCACGTAAGCCATATCATCAGCTCTCCAGCTGCTTCATCGATACCGTGCCAGACAGTCTGGAAGGGATTTACCGAAGTATCGATAATTTTGCCCAGGTCAGCAAATTCGGCGGCGGTATGGGAATGTATTTCGGAAAAGTACGGGCAAGCGGAAGTAATATCCGCGGATTCGAAGGTGCCGCAGGCGGTGTGATCCGCTGGATCCGTCTGGTCAATGACACGGCTGTTGCCGTAGACCAGCTCGGTATGCGTCAGGGTGCGGTTGCCGTCTATCTGGATGTATGGCACCGGGATCTCCCGGAATTTCTACAGCTCCGTACGAACAACGGAGATGACCGCATGAAAGCGCATGACGTATTTCCGGCAGTCTGCTATCCGGATTTATTCTGGAAAATGGCAAAAGAAGATATGGATCAAAACTGGTACTTAATGTGTCCGCATGAGATTTTTCAGGCAAAGGGATACCATCTGGAAGACTACTTTGGAGAAGAATGGGAACGCCGCTATCTGGATTGTGTACAGGATGCCCGTATTTCCAAACGGACAGTCACACTCAAAGATATCATCCGCCTGGTTCTTCGGTCTGCTGCCGAAACCGGAACTCCGTTTACATTTAACAGAGATACGGTCAACCGCATGAATCCGAACGGACATGCCGGAATGATCTACTGCTCCAACCTCTGTACCGAGATTGCCCAGAATATGCAGGCAATTGAAGAAGTAAGCAAAGAAGTACAGACCACAGACGGAGACACCGTCGTTGTCACTGTGACCAGACCCGGAGAATTCGTGGTGTGCAATCTCGCCAGTCTCTCCCTCGGTCATCTTCCGGTTACGGATACCTCTTATATGGAAGAGATTGTTTCTACCGCTGTCCGCGCACTGGACAATGTGATTGATCTGAACTTCTATCCCACTCCGTATGCAAAGCTGACCAATCAAAAATACCGAAGCATCGGACTTGGCGTCAGCGGCTACCACCACATGCTGGCAAAGCACGGAATTATCTGGGAAAGTGAAGAACATCTGAAATTTGCTGACACTGTATTTGAGACGATCAATTATGCGGCAATTCTTGCAAGTACCAATCTCGCCGAGGAAAAGGAAAGTTATTCTCTTTTTAATGGAAGTGACTGGCAAAGCGGCGCCTACTTTGAAAAAAGAGACTATCATTCAGAAAAATGGCTTGCCCTGCAAAAAAAGGTTGCCACACAGGGCATGAGAAATGCGTATCTGCTCGCCGTTGCACCTACCAGCAGCACCAGTATCATCTCCGGGACGACTGCCGGACTAGATCCTATCCTGAAACGTTATTTTCTGGAAGAGAAAAAAGGCAGTATGCTCCCACGAGTCGCACCGGAATTGTCACCGGCTACTTACTGGTATTACAAAAACGCCCATCTGATCGATCAGACTTACAGCATTCGTGCCTGCGGAGTGCGCCAAAGGCACATTGACCAGGCGCAAAGCATGAACATCTACATCACCAATGATTTCACCATGCGTCAGATTTTCAACCTGTATTTGAAAGCATGGGAAGAAGGTGTAAAAACCATTTACTATGTACGAAGCAAATCTCTGGAAGTAGAAGAATGCGAAAGCTGCTCTTCCTGATCTGAATAAGAAAAACAAGGAGAATTTTTATGTCTGAATTAAAGAAAAAGCCTCTGTTCAATCCCGGCGGCGACACGGATATCCGTCTCCGCCGCATGATCGGCGGCAATACAACCAACTTAAATGATTTCAACAATCTGCGCTACACCTGGGTGAACAACTGGTACCGGCAGGCCATGAATAATTTCTGGATTCCGGAGGAGATCAACCTGTCCCAGGATATCAAGGATTATCCGAATCTGACTGAGAACGAACGCACTGCATACAACAAGATCTTAAGCTTTCTTGTGTTTCTGGATTCCATCCAGACTGCAAACCTCCCGTGCATCGGTGAATACATTACCGCAAACGAGATTAATCTCTGTCTCTCGATCCAGACATTTCAGGAATGTGTACACAGCCAGAGTTACAGTTATATGCTGGACTCCATCTGCAGTCCAGTAGAACGAAACGATATTCTCTACCAGTGGAAGAACGATGCGCATTTACTAAGAAGAAACACCTTTATCGGAGATTTGTACAATGAATTTCAGGAGAAAAAAGACGATTTCACCTTGCTGAAAGTTATGATGGCAAACTATATTCTGGAAGGGATTTACTTCTACAGCGGATTTATGTTTTTCTACAACCTAAGCCGAAACGGGAAAATGCCAGGCTCCGCTCAGGAAATTCGCTATATCAACCGGGATGAGAACACGCATCTCTGGCTGTTCCGCAATATGATCCTGGAAATGAAGAAAGAACTGCCGGAGTTATTTACACCGGAGCATATCGAAATATTAAAGGAAATGTTAAAAGAAGGGGTTCGTCAGGAAATCGCCTGGGGGCATTATGTGATCGGGAATCAGATTGCCGGACTGACAAAAGAAATGATCACGGAATATATCCAGTATCTCGGAAATCTGCGGTTCACAAATCTGGGGTTTGATCCGATCTATCCGGATCAAACACAGGAACCGGACAGTATGCGCTGGGTGAGCCAGTATTCCAATGCCAACATGGTAAAAACTGACTTCTTTGAAGCCAAAAGTACCGCCTATGCAAAAAGTACCGCACTGATCGACGATCTGTAAAAAAGATACCGGGAACCTCCTGTTTTCACAGGATTCCCGGTATCTTTTCTATTCTTCTCTGAACTTTTCAGCCTGTGCTGCAATCAGTTCCTGATCGTTAAAATAGTTAATCTTCATGGATGCTTTCACTTCCTGAAGTGTCTTCTCTGCAACAGCTTCAGCCTTTTCGCTTCCTTTTTTCAGAATCTCATATACATATGGAATATCCTTCTGATATTCTTTTCTGAGGTTTCTGATCGGCTCCAGTTCTGCCTGCAGTACGTTATTCAGGAAACGTTTTACTTTCATGTCTCCAAGACCGCCTCTTGTATAATGATCTTTTAATTCCTGCAGATTTGCATAGTCCGGCAGGAATTCTGCAAAATACTCTGGTCTGCAGAATGCATCCAGATAAGTAAATACTGTATTGCCTTCCAGCTTTCCAGGATCTGACACTTTGATGTGTGTCGGGTCTGTAAACATGCCGAATACTTTTTTCTGGATCTCATCCGGCTCCTCTGAAAGATAGATACAGTTTCCGAGTGATTTACTCATCTTCGCTTTTCCGTCTGTTCCCGGAAGACGCAGACATGCCTGATTTTCAGGAAGAAGGATCTCCGGCTCTACCAGTGTATCTCCATAAACAGAGTTGAACTTTCTTACAATCTCTTTTGTCTGCTCCAGCATCGGAAGCTGATCCTCTCCTACCGGAACTACGTTCGCCTTAAATGCAGTGATATCTGCTGCCTGGCTGATCGGATAAGTAAAGAATCCGACCGGAATACTTGCCTCAAAATTCCGCATCTGAATCTCAGATTTTACCGTAGGGTTTCTCTGAAGCCTGGAAACTGTCACCAGATTCATATAATAAAATGAAAGCTCACACAGCTGTGGAATCTGTGACTGGATAAACAGTGTACACTTTTGGGGATCCAGTCCGCATGCCAGATAGTCCAGCGCCACCTCAATAATATTCTGACGTACCTTTTCCGGATTGTCCGCATTGTCTGTCAGTGCCTGTGCATCTGCGATCATCACGAACATCTCATCAAAATCTCCTGTATTCTGCAGCTCTACTCTGCGCTTTAAAGAACCTACATAGTGTCCCACATGGAGTCTTCCCGTAGGTCTGTCACCTGTCAGCATAATCTTTCCCATAATTAGATACGCTCCTTTATTACATTTTTCTCATAGTCTGCATCCATTATAACACCATTGCAGAGACTTTGCCAGCGAAGATTCAAAGGCCATCCATTCCCGGGAAATTCTCCAGAAATTTTCCAAACTTTTCCGCCGCAAACGTATCTTTCGCTGTCTCATCCAATTTTTCCATTTGAATATATTTTCGTGCCATCTTTTCCACCTCCGGCAAATAGTCTGCCCGTACGGTCTGAAGAAACTCAAAATTGCCCCGCTCTTTCTCTGCATGATCAAAGCGGCTTACATAGACTTCTGCAACCCTTTGCAGCAGGGCTCGAATATTAGACTCCTCAATTTCTCCTGCCAGCTCCTGCAGTTCTTCTGCCTGCTGTTTTCCCAAAAGAAATGCCTCCTGCTCTTCCAGAGATACCCCGACTGCTCTGTACACATTCTGTTTTTGATTCCACTGACTCCATGCTTTCTGATACGATGCTTTCACCTCTTCGCCAAACAGAATCATGCCTTCCTGCACATCCAGAACCGCTCCCGTAAGCAAGTGCTTTTTCAACATCTGTTTCGTGCTTCGAAGCGCAGAACTTGGAGAACATCGTCCTTCCCGGGCAATTTCTTCAATCTCTACATATTCCCTTCCGGCACAGATACTTTTAAAAAGCTGATATCTGCGATATCGTCTGAAATCCCGGGGCCCTCTGTAGATCAGGAACACACCAAGCAGAAAGCAGAACACACCAAATACAAGTGGAATCATCTTGTCGCGCATCGTACCGAGCATATAAATCTTATCCCCTACCTGATACATATATTCCAGACCGACCATCATTCCATTTACGATCACCAGAAGAACTCCCAGAATCATACCGAGAATATCAAGAATTTTTCTTTTTCTGCTCATCCGTTCCTGCTCCTTTCCTGCTGTTTTGAGCCATCAATACTTCCAAAACCGTAATATCCTGGAAAATATTGATTTCCATCTTATCACACATCCGAATTGCAATCTGTTCAAATGCTTCCGCAAGCTCCCTCACTCCCTGTGGGATATCTTGTTTCAGACTCTCCATATTTTCCCCGAAATTTTCATACCCAAGAAGCTGCTCATACTCTCTTGCAAACTTTTCAGCCGTAGGAAGATAATAATTCAAAAACATGCTCATCTCCTGCAAATTTGCCGGATTATGACTACATACGGAAATCAGCTTTTTCACGCCGCACTCCAGCTTGTGCAGATCTTCCAGAAATACTTCCTTTCCTTCTCTTTTCGCAGAAATGACTGCCACAGACTCCTGAATCCTGGAAAGACAGCTCTGTGCACGCTCCACGATCTTTCGTTTTTCTTCGTCAAATCCCAGTTCTTCCCATTCTTTCTTCTCCTGCTCCAACGTCTCAAGCACCTGCAGATATTCCTTGTATTTTTGATCCGTTGTGATCAAACACGGGAACTCCTGATTCACATGCCCCTGCAACAAATAATTGTGTTGAATCATCATCTCCAGTTCACTGCGGATTTTCGTCTTTGATGTATGAAACTTTTCTGCAAGTTCCTCAAGAGCCACGATCTCACGATCTCCGATAAACTTTTTAAACCGGTAAAACCGGATCACACGCACAATCTTACGAACTCCCCATATCAGCAAAATCAGACACAAAATCGCCAGACATACATCTTTTGCCGTAAAAACCATCTGCGTCCGTGCAAGTTCCGGAAGTTCTTCGTTCTGAAACTCCTGCATCAGCAGAATATCCATCCATACCAGAAGGATTTTATATGCCATCCCCAAACCTCCCAGCAAGATCAGTAAAACTCCGGATATCCTTCCAGGCACTCTTTTATTATATTTTTCCATTTTCGCTCCTCCGCCTGCACTCTCCATTACCTGGTCAAAATGGAATACAGCTTATCCCCATAATTTTTCGTTCCGTATCCATCTGTATCGCCAAATACCATAAACCCATCTTCCATTTGATAGGTGGCTCTTGCAGTACGGTTCGGCGGATATAGATTCTGTTCTTTCGCCTGACACACTGCCCAGTCCAGATTATCCCATCCGATGACAGAGATCTCCTGATCCGGATACAGCTTCTCTGCATCAATTGCCAAGGCATAAGAAATCGGATATTCCTGTGTACTGTAATTCTCGTTTCTATGGAACAGCAAGGTCTGATCAAACTCCCATCCCGAGAGCTCTTTTTCTGCCAAATCACGGACTTCCTCTGGAGGTTTTGTTGTTTTACAGGTATACCCTGTCATGCGTCTTCTCCCATTGGTTGAGAATACATACACACCTTCTGCTGCCTTTTCCGCTTTCGGTTCAAACACCTGATCATAAGATAAGCTCAGAAGTGTATATGCCGGACTGAAAAATGTCTCCCCTTTTCCATACTCCATCCATGTCGTCGGAAAAATCGAATAAGACTCCTTTTCCGTCACTGCCTGTTTCATCTCCAGAAATACCCTTTGAAACAAAACAGCAGATGCAATATCGATCTGATATTTCTCTTCTATCGCTTTTAGCCCTGTTTCAAACTGTTCTCGGTAATCTACATTTGGATTTTGAATCCGTTCACGCATGGTCGGTACGGCAGAATCTCCAAAATACAGTGCAAAAGCCCCATTAATCCGAAGTTCTCCCAATTTTTCTATATCAGGCAAAGCTTGACGCACCTTCACCTCTTCTGTAAAAAACTGCTTCAGATTTCCTTCATATTCTGTCATGTATGCCCCTGCAGCCACCCATGGACAATAGTAATAAGGCTCACTCAGCTCCACACTCGAATACTGCATCGTGTCACAGCACACCTGATCAATTCCAGTCTTCTCAGCAGCTTCCTGCATCAGATCTTCTGAAATCTCCTCCCACTGAAAAGTATCCAGATACACAACTTTCTCTTTCGACAAATACAGCATATAGATCACCTTGCCCGGATCCTCCTCTGATTCGGCCCGAAACCCCAGATAAGATCGGAGATTGGATGGATCCCAGGGAGAGACGGATAACTCTCCGGAACTGCACACCTCTTCTCCATATTTTTCATTCACATACTGTGACATCCTGACTGCCGCCAGTCTGAAATCATACTGATCCGCTGCGCGCTTCAATTTTCCATAATCACTTCTATAAAATCGTACCATAGAAATCCCGCCTGCAAGAAATACCAATGCAAGCAGTCCACTTATACCGGCAATCCATATGCGCCGCTTTTTCTTTCTCTGTTTCTGTATTTTCTGCCGCTCAATCTCCCGCCTCAGAAAATACAATTCCCACTGTGTATTCATAGGCTCACCACCTAAAATCAGAAAACAGTTCTTTTATCAGGGCTTCCTCATTCATGCCAAGCATCAGCTCATATCCCGGAGATGCCACATCGCTGATATAGCATTTTACCAGATATTTTCCCCCTACTTCTGCCACTGCCTGATAGGAAATCTGCTGTGTTCCGCCTTCCGTCACCTCTTTTTCAGCAAGATAAAAAACGGTGAGGTCTTCCTTGACGGAAAGTGACTTGATTTCCCCTGCTTCATAAGTACCGCCCTTCTTTTCTGCATTTTCCTTCTCTTGTGCATTTCCTTCTGTCCAATATTTTTTTTGCAATTCTGCATTGTTCCTGTCATCCAGAAATTCTGCCTGATAACTGATATAGATGCTGTCTCCATCCCCACATGGTTTGGTAAATTTGGTATTTTCATACTCTTCATAATCTTCTTTGTCAAACACATATTCTTCCGGAAGACGTACCTGAACACTTTCTGTATCTGTACATCGGATGGGAACATATCCATCTGACATTTCATACGCTTTGCGTTCTTCTTTCCGTTTCTCCCCATCTTTCCAGGTATTCTCCAATTTGGTATCATACGCAACCGAATATGGACTGTTTTCCATTTCTACTAATTCCGCATAGGCCTGAATTCGAAACTTCGTTTCTACATCGTCCGCTGTTTCATTCTGCCAGAACGCATATCCATATATATAGCTGTCTGCCAGTTCTTCCCAGCTCGTAAATGCACTCTGAAGCTTTTTTGCGATCGGAAGAGACAGATCCAGACATTCTTCCAGATTGATATAATCTGCAAGATAACAGTCCCCCAGCACTTGAAGCGCTCTGCTGTAATCCCAGCCATCCATTCCATGCTCTCCATATTGCGTGTACATCTCATGAGCATCCTGATATCGCGCAAATTCCTCGTCATCCTCGGAAAAATTTGTCATAGCCTCTTCTGTGGAAAGCTCCAGCAAGCCTTTCTTCTCCAATTTTTTCACCGTTTTTAAATAGGTTTCCCTGTGACCTTTTGTAAGCAGCTTATTGATGACTTCTGTCACATCGTCTCTGCCATTGATTCCCCAGCCCTCTGAAAGTGTCAGTTTGATTCTGTCCTGCGAAGATTCCTTTTCCTGGTCTGATAATCCGCCTATCACACCCAGAGTCTTATGATTATATTGCGTATATACGGCATACGCTGCACAAATCCACTCTACCGTATCGCTGTTGATCTCAGCCTGCACAAAAGGCGATGCCTGATACTCTCCTTTGAGTTCGACAGTTTCTGCCGATTGGCTGTTTTCAGATGCTCCACATCCTGTCAGCATGGACATCCCCATTGTCACTGCAAGCACTACTGAAAGAATCCGTTTTCTTTTTTTCTTTTTTTTCTCTCGCATTGCATATACCTCCGACATGTTTTTCTTTCATTATAATCGAAAATATTGCAATACTCTATTTATTTTTATTCCTTTTGCATAAATTTTTCTACTTTTTTCATTTCTAATGTAAAACGCAGTTTTGGTATGATCTCTCCTTTCCCACCTCCAGGCTCTCTGATCAGTTCTGCAGTCAATTTTGCTTCCATTGCTTCTGCCAGCTGCTTTGCTACCGTAAGTCCCAGACCGGTTCCTTCCTGTGTTCTTGCCCGGTCTTTCCTGTAAAATCGTTCAAACAAATGCTCCACATCTGCCTCTGTCACATTGAAGGCATCATTTTCAAAACAGATCCACACCTGCTGCTTTTGCTCTCTTACAAACACATGCAAAAAACTTTGTGCATATCGTCCTGCATTCTGAATCAAATTTAAAAAAATACGCTCCAACGCCGATGCATCCCCTAACACTTCTATGATATGCTCCGGAATCTCCGCCTCCAGCTCCAACGCGCGTTTTTCTAAAATATGATAACTATCCATCAGTGATTCCCTAAGAATCCTTCCTACATCTGTTTCCTTGATCTCCACTTCATAATCTCTGGCACTAAGTCGGGACAAATCATAGAAATCTGTCACCAGTCTTTGCATGGTCTTTGCTTTCCGCTCGATCGTCTCCACCATCTCCATGTCCGTCTCCTTTTGTCTCTTCATCAGCTTTAAATATCCCAATATCACAGTCAACGGGGTACGCAGATCATGACTGATATTCTCAATCTCTGACTGAAATGCCCGCTCTCGCTTTTCATACTCCTGACGCTCTGTTCGAATCTGTTCCAATGCCTGATTGACAGATTGCGCCATATTTTCCAGCTCTTTATCCGGCATCGCCATGTGAAGGATCTGATTCTGCTGTATATCTTTCAGAATATCCTGAAACTCCCGATTTGCCTCTTTCATTGCTTTTTTTAATAAGAAAAAACGAGTGGCAAAGTAAACTGCGATCACGATTGCAACGCTAAATAATACCCATAGCACATCTATTCCTCCATCGCTTCTGAACTTACTGTGATCACTCTCATTCGTTCGCCAAATTCCTCATCTGTCATTTTCCCCGCTGCAAATTCTGCCATTGCCAGATACATTTTTTCCCTTTTTGTATGTGGTCCGCTGATGCATCGCTCCAACAATTCCATCTCATTTTCTATCGGCTTTAGCACATGCTCTCTTTTAACAAATGCTTCATAATAGCGCACACCAAATCTTCTCTGCGAAACCGCATCCATATGAATTCCATCCGGATTGGGAGTCAGACCTTCTGCAGTCACAAAGCAGCTATTCTCCTGTTCTCTCGCAAACTTTAACAACTGTTCATTCACAAGTTCATATTCTGTACAATTCAGACCAAATCCGTTCTTTCCTAAAAAATCCCCTAATCCACCAATAATCAAAGGAACTTCGAATGCGTTTAATTCTTTTCGGAGTGACTCAATAATCACCTGTAATTTTTTATAATACGTCTGATAACCACCTCCGTAACTGTCACTTTCGCCCTGATGCCACAAGATACCGATCAGTTCACTGTCCTGCATCGCAAATCCAGCCTGTATCACTGCATTCTTGAACAGATTTTTGTCCACTGCCCAATCATCCAGTGAACTTCCCCCTTCCGCACATGGAATCAGCCCGATCTGTTCTCCCTCATGCTCCATACACCACATCGCAGCAAAGGAACCCGCAAGCCCGATTCCTGCATTCGGACGGTCATAGTTGATGGGTTCCGCCATCATCTGCCATCCTGCATTGCGAAGCATTAGGATTCTTTCATTACAGATCATCGGTACTTCATTTATAAATCCTCTTCCTGCCATATTTGACTGACCGATCATTAAAATAGATTTCATGATTTTCTCTTTCCCTCCTTCGTAAATATCTGATGTAATTTGATCTCTCTCATCCCTTTCTCGCTCAAATTAGAATTGTCTATTGTTTTATCACAAAAGACTTGTTATCAATTGCCCGCATTGTGGCCAGGATACCATCCAAATGATCGTACTCATGCTGAATCAGTTCAGACATATCGTCTTCCAGATACATTTCCTGTTCTTTCCAGTTCTCGTCCAGATAATGTAAAATACAGCGGCGATAGCGTCTGACCCGAACCAGAAGATTTGGAAATGACATACAATCATCCATCAGCTCCATCATTTCATTACCCACAAATTCTAACCGGGGATTGATAATGACATAAGGCTGATCTGTCAAAATACAAATCAGCCGCTTCTGTACCCCAATCTGTGGTGCCGCAATTGCCCGTCCAAACCCATAATCTCGTCGGATACCTCTGATACAATCAAACATATCCGTAAAAACAGAGCGCAGTTCTTCTAATTCCTCACGTTTCACCTCCTCTGAAATCTCATACAATCTGGGATTGCCAAGCAATAAAATATCTCGTTCCATGTTTTCATTCTCCTTTTATACCTCTTTTTTCCGCAGCATTACAATTCCTGCCACTATCGCAAGCACTGTTCCCACGATTCCCACAATCACACATTTTGTCATTCCCTGGGAAGTCTTCCACAGCACTTCACAATGAGACATATTGACCTTGGCTCCAAACTGAAACAGATTCGCAGGCAGAAGCTGTGCAAAATCCCACAAAAATTCTATGCCCCATTGTCCCAGTAAAACCATTCCAGCCAACAGTAACACTCTCGGTATCGCATATACAATTACTGCCCACAGCATTGCTGCCATCACCTCATTTTTGAAATATGCCAGAAGTGCGATCCCCAGGATCATAGATGCAACTGCTGTTCCATACACTGCCGGAATCTCGGTTAAAATAATTTTCAGGCTTGTCGGTCCCGTATGTTCTAACAAGAACCATGCACTTCCTATATAGGCAGTCAATACCAGCGCCATTATAACCGTTGCCGTCAAAACTGCAGTTATGCATTTCCCCAAAAACAGCTTTTCTCTGGAAATCCCAAACGCCACTGCATTTTTCATATTTCCGTTTTTATGTTCCTCCTCATACAAAACTGCTGCAACAATCAGCCCTGCATAAGTAAAAAGCATCGGACTTCCTGCCAGAAAACTGAATGAAAAAGAAGTAATATCATAGGGAAAATCCTGCGTTGTACTACTGGCCACACCTGTCACATACAAAATAATATGAAACAACACCGGCAATACTGCCATAATTCCTGTCATCACATAAGTCGAGCGGCTGTGCATCACTCTGTAGCATTCACTTTTTATATAATTTAACATCCCTGATTCCCCCCCTTCTTCAGATTCATGTAATACGCTTCCAAAGATGCCTGTTTTCTGGTCAGCTCCCGGATAAAAATTCCAT
>OGXZ01001592.1_pt1 | contig 12786 bp, 7 predicted proteins | sample 1576431 | NCBI WGS metagenome assembly OGXZ01 (sample SAMEA3541590, study PRJEB24748) | human gut metagenome | biome: human gut; feature: human-associated habitat; material: faeces | place: China | collected 2012
TGTTAGGCGCGCCGCCAGCGTTCGTCCTGAGCCAGGATCAAACTCTTTATAAATGATATTTATCACTTAAAAGTGTTAAATCTTGTTTCGCTCAGCACGCAATCGCTTGCGTCCTGTGTGAATTACTTTGTTTGGAATTGTTTAACGTGTTTTTCCAACACGAAAATAGGTTCCGTTACAAGTTTTTCGATATTGTTCAATTTTCAAGGTCCTGTGCGCCTCAGCCTTGCGGCTGACGACTTGATTATTTTACCACAGAAGCGGTTTTTTGTCAAGCTCTTTTTTTCGAGGCTTTTGAACGTTCTGAACTTGGATGCTTCAAAGTTTCTCGGTGCTGACCGGAACTTTTCAGCGTCTATTGGTTCTTTTCAAAGGCTTCGTGCTGAGGCTTCAGAAGTCATTCTTTTGTCTCAGCGCTTGGCGCTCAAGTATAATACCACACCTCCCGCCTTCTGTCAACACTTTTCGGCAAGTTTTTTCTGTCTTTTTTGCAATCCATTCAGGCGTGCGGAAATCGACACGATTTGAATGCCCTCCGCTTCGCACTGGGCATCTTCAGAGGCAGCTTCTTTTATCTTTGCAGCCTGCCCAGAACGGTCCTTTCACCCGTTGGGCCGTGATGACAGGCAGCCGCTGCGGGCCGGTACCCGATTTTTCTATCTAATGTAATTATATATTCTGTGTTTTTCGTTCCCTGTAAGGTATATTCCCGTCGGATATTACGCGCCGGAATGCCCACGCTCTTGTCAAGCAGTTTGCCGTCTGATTTTATCCTGAATTTTGCCTGTGAATTTTGGCTAAAACTCCAAAACGCAAAATGTAGTGGTATTTTTCTTGACTTGCCACTAGATAGTGATAAAATAGAGCTACATTCAGTTTGTTGGATATCGTGTGCGCAGACGGGTATCTCTTATTGTGAGAGATGCCCGTTCACACTGTCAGTTGGAGGAGAGCTTATGAAGATCATCAAACGCAACGGTGCAGAGGTCCCCTTTGATATTACCAAGATCATCACGGCCGTTACCAAGGCCAGCGATTCCGTCGGCGGTCAGAGCCGTCTGACCCGGGAACAGATCACGCAGATCGCCGCGGCTGTGACCGACCAGTGTCAGGCGCTGAACCGTGCTGTGAGTGTGGAGGAAGTCCAGGATCTGGTAGAGAACCAGCTCATGGACATCCAGGCCCACGATGTGGCCCGGCACTATATCACCTATCGCTATGTGCAGAGCCTGAAGCGGCAGACCAACACCACCGACGAGCGCATCCTGAGCCTGATCGAGTGCCAGAACGAAGAGGTCAAGCAGGAGAACGCCAACAAGAACCCCACCGTGAACAGCGTGCAGCGCGACTATATGGCCGGTGAGATCTCCAAGGACCTGACCGCCCGTCTGCTGCTGGACCCGGAGATCGTGAAGGCACATCAGGAAGGCTTGATCCACTTCCACGATTCCGATTACTTTGCCCAGCACATGCACAACTGCGACCTGGTCAATCTGGAGGATATGCTGCAGAACGGCACGGTCATCTCCGGCACCTATATCGAAAAGCCCCACAGCTTTTCCACCGCCTGCAACATTGCCACCCAGATCATTGCACAGGTGGCCTCCAACCAGTACGGCGGTCAGAGCATCAGCCTGACTCATCTGGCTCCCTTTGTGGACGTCTCCCGCAAGAAGATCGCCGCCGAGGTCGAAGTAGAGATGGAAGGTCTGGACGTCTCCGCCGAGCGCAAGAAGGAGATCGTGGAGCGCCGCCTGCGCAACGAGATCAACCGCGGCGTGCAGACCATCCAGTATCAGGTGGTCACCCTGATGACCACCAACGGTCAGGCCCCCTTCATCACCGTGTTCATGTATCTGGGTGAGGCCCGCAACGCGCAGGAGAAAGCCGACCTGGCCATCATCATTGAGGAAACCATCCGCCAGCGCTACCAGGGCGTGAAGAACGAGGCCGGTGTGTGGATCACCCCCGCCTTCCCCAAGCTGATCTATGTGCTGGAGGAGGACAACATCCGCCCCGGTACTCCTTATTATTATCTGACCGAGCTGGCCGCCAAGTGCACCGCCAAGCGCATGGTTCCGGACTACATCTCCGAAAAGAAGATGCTGGAACTCAAGGTGGACAAGAACGGCGAGGGCCACTGCTACACCTGCATGGGCTGCCGCAGCTTCCTGACCCCCTATGTGGACCCCGAGACCGGCAAGCCCAAATACTACGGCCGTTTCAATCAGGGTGTGGTCACCATCAATCTGGTGGACGTTGCCCTGAGTTCTGAGGGCAACTTTGAAAAGTTCTGGAAGATCTTTGACGAGCGTCTGGATCTGTGCCATCGCGCCCTGCAGGCCCGTCACAAGCGGCTGCTGGGCACCCCCAGTGACGCCGCACCCATCCTGTGGCAGTACGGCGCACTGGCCCGCCTGAAGAAGGGTGAAAAGATCGACAAGCTGCTGTTCGGCGGCTACTCCACCATCAGCCTGGGTTACGCCGGCCTGTATGAGTGCGTGAAGTATATGACCGGCAAGAGCCACACCGACGCCGGTGCCAAGCCCTTTGCCCTGAGCGTGATGCAGCACATGAACGACAAGTGCAACCAGTGGAAGAAGGCCGAGAACATGGACTATTCCCTCTATGGCACCCCGCTGGAGTCCACCACCTACAAGTTCGCCAAGTGCCTGCAGAAGCGTTTTGGCATTGTGCCCGGCATCACCGACAAGAACTATATCACCAACAGCTACCACGTCCATGTCTCGGAGCAGATCGACGCCTTTACCAAGCTGAAGTTCGAGAGCGACTTCCAGCGTCTGTCCCCGGGCGGTGCCATCAGCTATGTGGAAGTGCCCAACATGCAGGACAATCTGGAAGCCGTGATGAGCGTGCTGCAGTTCATCTACGACAACATCATGTACGCCGAGTTGAACACCAAGTCTGATTACTGCCAGTGCTGCGGCTACGACGGCGAGATCAAGATCGTGGAGGATGACGGCAAGCTGGTGTGGGAGTGCCCCAAGTGCGGCAACCGGGACCAGAACAAGCTGAACGTTGCCCGCCGCACCTGCGGCTACATCGGCACCCAGTTCTGGAATCAGGGCCGCACCCAGGAGATCAAGGACCGCGTGCTGCATCTGTAAAATAGAATATTTCCTCGCCCTCTCCGTCACCTGCGGTGCCACCTCTCCCAAAGGGAGAGGCCTTGGCAATGTGGTAAAGTTTACCGCGCTGCCAAAGGCTCCCACTTTGGGGGAGCTGTCAAAACCGCAAGGTTTTGACTGAGAGGGCGAGCCTGCTAAAAAAATATGAATCTATGAACTACGCAACCATCAAGTATTACGACATTGCCAACGGGCCCGGCGTGCGCACCAGCGTATTTGTTTCCGGCTGCCGCCACCGCTGCCCCGGCTGTTTCAACTCCGTGGCCTGGGATTTTGCCTACGGCCAGCCCTTCGACAAGGCCACCCGCAATCAGGTGTTCGCCTCCTGCCAGCCGGACTACATTGCCGGGCTGTCCCTGCTGGGCGGCGAGCCCTTTGAGCCGGAAAACCAGCGGGAGCTGCTGCCCTTTGTGCGGAACTTCAAGGCCCTGTACCCCAACAAAACGGTCTGGTGCTACTCCGGCTACACCTGGGAGCAGCTCACCGGCAAAGAGCCCTGCGCCGCCCGGTGCGAGGTGACCGATGAGCTGCTGCAGCTGCTGGATGTGCTGGTGGACGGTGAATTCGTGCAGGCAAAGCACGACATCTCCCTGCGCTTCCGCGGCAGCAGCAACCAGCGCCTGCTGGATATGCCCCGGACCCTGGCCGCCGGGCAGCCCGTGTGGTGGGAGGACGAAGCCGTGTTTGCCACCCACACCATGGACCGGAACTAAAAAAGAAGAACGCCCCGGTTTTCCATAGTGCAGGCAGAGCCTGGTGGAAAACCGGGGCGTTTTGTGGTTCAGATTCAGCCCTGGACAGAAACGGGTTCCTTGGGCTTGTTCTCCACACGGGCACTGGTGCGGCCCTCCGGGCGGATCTCGCCGGCAGCCGTCAGAGCCATCCGGGTCAGGGTGGGGCCGACCAGCTCATACACCAGCACCGAGAACAGCACCACGTTCCGGACCATGTGTCCGTCAGAAAGCTGGGCAGCCTCTGCGGCCATGCCCAGGGCTACACCGGCCTGGGGCAGCAGGGTGATGCCCAGATACTTCTGGATGCTGGGGCTGCACTTGGTGGCACGGCAGCTGGCATAGGCACCGCTGATCTTGCCCAGGGAGCGGCTGGCGATGTACACCACGCCCACCAGCAGCACCAGAGGGTTGGACAGGATGGTCAGGTCCAGCTCTGCGCCGGACAGCACAAAGAACAGGATGTTGATGGGGGACACCCACCGGTCCAGACGGTCCATCAGCTCCTCCGAGGTGGGGCAGACGTTGCAGAACACGGTGCCGGTCATCATGCACACCAGCAGCAGGGAGAAGCCGCAGCGCACGCCGCCTACCTCAACCTCCAGCAGGGAAACACCCACCGTCAGCAGCACAAAGGCCACCGACAGGCTCATGCGCTTGGACCGGGAGTGGAAGTAGACCTCCAGCAGGTTCAGCAGGTAACCGGCAACGGCACCCAGCAGCAGGGACAGCAGGATCTCCATGAGAGGCTCCACCACCACGCTGAGCAGGTCCATGTGGCCCTGCTCCAGGGCATTGGCCACACCATAGGAGGCCGAGAACAGTACCAGGCCCACAGCGTCGTCAATGGCGACCACCATCAGCAGCAGATGGGTCAGGGGACCCTTGGCCTTATACTGCTTGACCACCATCAGGGTGGCAGCCGGGGCCGTGGCTGCGGCAATGGAGCCCAGGGTAATAGCGGACGCCAGGGACAGCACCTGGGGGAACAGCAGATGCACCCCCACCAGGGCCACGTCCACCAGGGCGGTGGTGATCACCGCCTGGGCGATGCCCACAGTAATGGCCTGCTGGCCCATGCTCCGCAGAGAGCTGAGCCGGAACTCGTTGCCGATGACAAAGGCGATAAAGCCCAGTGCCACCTGGGTGACTACGCCGTAGCCCTCCACCTGCTCCAGGGAGCCAAAGCCGATGCCCAGGCCGCTGAGGCCCAGCCGCCCCAGCACAAAGGGGCCCAGCAGCAGCCCGGCCACCAGATAGGACGTGACCGCCGGAAGATTTACCGCCTTGGCCAAACGGGACATGAGCAGGCCTGCGATCAAAGCGATCGACAGGCAGATAAGCATTTGTTCCATGTGTGTTCTCCTGGGGCAGAGCGGTTCCGCAGCCTGCCCCATTTCCTCCTTATTTTATAAACTTCTCATTCCAGGGCCGTGCAGGAAAGGGAATGCGCCCAGGGGAAACCTGCACGGCAAAAAACGCATACTACATCAGTATACTCTCCGCCAAAAGAAAAAGCAACCATTCACCGCACTTTTATGAAAAATCAAGGCGAACAGCAAAAAAGCTCCCCCGACATCGGGGGAGCAAGAGACACCGCAGTGCCTATCCTTAGTTGAATTTGAACAGCTTCCGGGCCAGACGATAGCACCCCAGCACCACTTTGTCGCCGCCGGGGACGCTCACATTGGTCACACCGCCCAGGCTCAGCACCACCGAGCGGTACACCTTGGGGCTCACATGATCCTTCAGGTACTGCCACAGTTCCTTCTTTTTGGTGTAAGCCTCCGGGGTGCCGTCCAGCAGCAGGAAGATGTCGCTGACGGTCATCATCATGGACAGGTAGTGGAGCATATAGGCCCGCAGACGCTTTTCATGCTGCAGGGCATCCAGGTCCTGGCAGTCGATCATGTGCCTGGTGACCCGCAGCTGCTGGTCCACCCGCTTTACCATCACGCTCTCGTTCACGCTCTGGTCCGCACGGCCGATGAAGTAGCGGTACAGGTCCAGGTCCATATAATACATGCTCTTGACATAGGGCAGGGGCTGGTACACAAAGATGTTGTCCACATAGAAGGTGTGCTTGGGCAGCACCATGCCGCACTGACGCAGCACCTGGGTGCGGTACATCACCGAGTGCATCAGCAGGTTCTGGTCCGGGCGGAAGTGGCCCACGTGCATCCAGCTGAACAGCCGGTTCTGCGGGAACACATTGGTGTAGCGCACGGTATGGCTGGTGCCATCCTCCACGTGCTCGTACACATAGTTGCAGATCATCAGGTCCGGGGCGGTGTGGTGCTCCACCAGAACCGCCAGCTTATCCAGCACCTTTTTCAGGGCCTCGGTGTCCAGCCAGTCGTCACTGTCCACCACCTTGTAGTACAGGCCCGTGGCGTTGCGGATGCCCTGGTTCACGCCCTCGCCGTGGCCGCCGTTCTCCTGATGGATGGCCTTGACGATGGTGGGGTATTTGGCGGCGTATTCGTCGCAGATGGCCGGGGTGTCGTCCTTGACCGAGCCGTCGTCCACCAGGATGATCTCGGCCCGCTCTCCGGCCGAGAGCAGCGTCTCGATGCAGTGGCGCATATAAGCCGCCGAGTTGTAGCAGGGCACGGCAAAGGTAATGAGTTTCTGGTCCATATTCTAAATTGCTCCTTTAAATTCGATTTGCAGTTTCGGCGCACCGGGGGCCGCCGGATGGAGATATGTGTTCTTATTATAGCATTTTCAATCCTGAAAAGCTATGCCCGCCCCCAGATATCCCAGATTTTTCGCACCGTTCGGTGCAATGTGGTGTTTTTCTGTGCGCGCAGACACGGTTTTGTGGTATACTGGTAGCGTTTTGAGCACTCCGCGCACTGCGCGTTCACTGATTATAACGGAGGAAACCATGGAAACCCCGCACAGCATCCTGAAAAAATTTTTTGGCTACGACAGCTTCCGCCCCGGGCAGGAGCAGATCGTGCAGCGCCTGCTGGCCGGGCAGGACGTGCTGGCCGTGATGCCCACCGGTGCCGGTAAGTCCATCTGCTATCAGGTGCCCGCCCTGCTGCTGCCGGGCATCACGCTGGTGGTGTCGCCGCTGGTGAGCCTGATGAAGGATCAGGTGGGAGCTCTTGTGCAGGCCGGTGTGGCAGCGGCTTTTCTGAACAACAGCCTCACCGACAACCAGAAAGCCCTGATGCTGCACCGCGCCCGCGAGGGCTGGTATAAGATCATCTATGTGGCCCCGGAGCGGCTGGAAATGCCAGGCTTCCAGCGCTTTGTGCAGGAGCAGCAGATCAGCATGGTCACGGTGGACGAGGCCCACTGCATCAGCCAGTGGGGGCAGGACTTCCGCCCCAGCTACCTGCGCATCCAGGCCTTCGTGGACAGCCTGCCCACCCGGCCGGTGGTGGGCGCATTCACGGCCACCGCCACCGCTCATGTGCGGGATGACATCCGTACCCATCTTGCCCTGCGCGATCCCTATGAGGTGACTGCCAGCTTCGACCGGCCCAACCTTTACTTTGCCACCCAGCGGGCCCTGCCCAGCGAAAAGCCCCGCCGCCTGCTGGAACTGGTACTGCAGGAGGGCAATCACGCCGGTATCGTCTATTGCAGCACCACAAAACAGGTGGATGACACTGCCCGCCTGCTGCAGAGCCGGGGCATCCGGGCGGCGGCCTACCACGCCAAGCTGGACGCCGACACCCGCCGCAGGAATCAGGATGATTTCCTCTACGACCGGGTGCAGGTGATGGTGGCCACCAATGCCTTTGGCATGGGCATCGACAAGCCCAACGTGCGGTTCGTCATCCATTATAATATGCCCAAGGATCTGGAGAGCTATTATCAGGAGGCCGGCCGGGCCGGGCGGGACGGTCAGCCCTCCCGCTGCACCCTGCTGTACTCCGGCACCGATGTGCGTACCATCCGTTTCTTCATCGACAAGGAGCTGGAAGCCGACAACGGCCTGCCCGCCGACGTCAAGGCCGAAGCCGCCCGCAAGGCCGAAGAGCGTCTCAAGTATATGACCTTCTATTCCACTACCCCGAAGTGCCTGCGGGGCTTTTTGCTGGAATACTTCGGCGAGGCCGCACCGAAAAAATGCGGCAACTGCTCCTGCTGTCTGGCGGCAGAGCAGGAAGCACAGCTGCAGCTGGAAACCTCCCGGCGGCGTGCGGCCGACAACGCCCATCGGCTGGAAAAGCCCCGCCGCACCAAGTCCACCGCCGGGGCCGCCCCGCTCAGCGAGGCCGACGAAAAACTGCTGAACGCCCTGTACGCCCAGCGCAAACGGCTGGCCGGCAAGCAGAATGTGCCTGCCTTTATGGTGTTCAGCGACGCCACTTTGCGGGAGATGGTGGAGAAAAAGCCACTCAGCCTGGACGAGCTGCTGAACATCAGCGGCGTGGGCGAAAAGAAAGCCGCCCGCTACGGCACCACCTTCCTGCGCATCATCGAAGATGCGGTGGAAAACCGGGAATGAGCCTCCCCGCTCCCCTTCCGACAAAAGAAAAAAGGCTCCCCCAAGGGGAGCCTTTCGTGTACCCTGTCGTGCAGCCCATCCGGGCCGCGGCAGGGTGTTTTTTAGTTCAGTACGATCTCGCCGTTCTCGTCGGCATCCACCACAAGGGTGCTGCCGGAGGCCAGGGTGCCGTCGATGAGCTTTTCGGCGGCGGGGTCCTCCACGGCCTTGCGGATGACACGGCGCAGGTCGCGGGCACCAAACTTGCCGCCCTCGCTCTTCTTCACCAGTGCCTTGAGGGCCGCCGGAGTATAGCGGTAGGCGATGCCCTTGGCGTCCATGCCGGGCTTGTACTCGTCCAGCATCAGGGCTGCAATGCCCTGCAGGGTCTCCTCGCTCAGGGGCTTGAAGGTGATCACCTCGTCCACACGGCCCAGGAACTCCGGCCGCAGGAACTGTGCCAGCGCCTTGCGGGTCTTTTCGGCACTGCGCTGCTCTTCGCTCTTGTTGAAGCCCAGGCTGCTGGTGCTCTGGTCGCTGCTGCCCGCGTTGGAGGTCATGCAGATGACCGTGTTGGAAAAGTCCACCGTGCGGCCCTGGGCGTCGTTGATCTTGCCTTCGTCCAGGATCTGCAGCAGGATGTTCATCACGTCCGGGTGGGCCTTTTCGATCTCGTCAAACAACACCACGCTGTAGGGGCGGCGGCGCACCTTCTCGGTGAGCTGACCGGCCTCCTCATAGCCCACATAGCCCGGAGGCGAACCGATCATCCGGGACACCGCGTATTTTTCCATATACTCGCTCATGTCCAGACGGATCAGCGGGTCCGGGCCGTCGAACAGCTGATTTGCCAGCTGCTTGACCAGCTCGGTCTTGCCCACGCCGGTGGGGCCCACAAAGATGAAGCTGGCGGGACGGCGGCGGCCCGAAAGGTCGGCGCGGCTGCGCTTGATGGCCTGCGCCACCAGATGCACGGCCTCGTCCTGGCCGACGATCTTCTTTTTCAGCTCATTTTCCAACCCGGCCAGCTTGGCGAACTCACTCTCGCGGATCTTCACCGCCGGGATACCGGTCCACAGCTCGATGACCTTGGCCACGTCATCCATGGTCACCTGGATCTCACTGGCGGCTGCCTGCTTGGCGGGCAGCTCGGCTTCCAGCTTGGCGATGCGGGTCTTGCGCTCCGCCACCCGCTCATAGTCGATGGGCTCGTTGACGTCCGCCGTCTCCATATCCGCTTCTTCCTGCTTCAGGGCGTCCAGCTCCTTCTGCATGCCCAGATACTCGGAGATGACCGGGTGGGCCAGATTGCAGCAGGCGCAGGCTTCGTCCAGCAGGTCGATGGCCTTGTCGGGCAGATAGCGGTCCGTGATGTAGCGTTCGCTCAGGGTGACGGTGGCGCTCAGCACGTCGGCGGGCACCTGCACATGGTGGTGCTGCTCATAGTAGCGCTTGATGCCGTTCATCACGGCCAGCGTGTCGGCCACGCTGGGCTCCTCCACCCGCACGGGCTGGAAGCGGCGCTCCAGTGCCTGATCCTTCTCAATGTACTTGCGGTACTCGGTAAAGGTGGTGGCACCGATCACCTGGATCTCGCCGCGGGACAGGGCGGGCTTGAGGATGTTGCCCGCGTTCATGGCACCCTCGCTCTCACCGGCAGAGGTGATGGTGTGGATCTCGTCGATGAACAGGATCACGTTCCCGGCTGCCTTCACCTCGCCCAGCAGGCCCTTGACCCGCTGCTCAAACTGGCCGCGGAACTGGGTGCCCGCCACCAGACTGGTGAGGTCCAGCAGATAGATCTCCTTGTCCTGCAGGCCGATGGGCACATCGCCCTTGGCAATGCGCTCGGCAATACCCTCGGCAATGGCCGTCTTGCCCACACCGGCTTCGCCGATGAGGCAGGGGTTGTTCTTCTGGCGGCGGCTCAGGATCTGGATGGTGCGGTAGATCTCGCGGTCACGGCCGATGATATCATCCAGTTTGCCTTCCCGCGCCTTGCGGGTCAGGTTCTCACAATAGGTATCCAGGAATTTGCGCTTGGGAGGCTTTTTGCCGTTCTTGCGGTCGGAGCCCTTTTTGTCGCCGTCCTGTTTTTCACTGCTGGTAAAGCCCAGCGGGAAGGTGGCATTGCTGCCGGGGATCAGATCTTCGTCCTCGTCGGGGGCATCCTCACCGCCCTGGGTCATGTTCATCATCATGGAGAGCGGGTTGGAATCGCCCAGCTCTTCCATCATGCTCTCCATCCGGTTTTCCATGTTGTCCAGATCCTGATCCGACATGCCGAACTGCTTCATCAGATCGTCCACCGGTTTGATGTGCAGCTCCCGCGCACAATGCAGGCAGTAGCCCTCCTGCTTCATCTGGCCATCCACCATCCGCTGGATGAAAATGATGGCCGGACGTTTCTGGCATCGAATACAGACCATAGTTCCTCCTTGCTGTTCTCTCCCCGCTCTCTGTTACAGGAACGGGTTGAACAGATTAAACACTTTATAGTAAAGACTGCCGCTCATCACGGTGTCATTCAGCACACTCAGGCTGCCGCCGGTGATCACCACAAGGCCCCACACGACACACAGCACCAGATAGATGTCCATCAGCGCGGTGCCGCCGCCCACCAGCCAGCCAAGGCCCCGGTTCACCGTGCCGACTACCGGCAGCTTGTTCACAAGGCCCAGCACCGTGACCAGCATGCTCACCAGCAGCCGCAGCAGCGCGTAGAACACAAAGAACAGCACCAGCATGATCACCGGGGTCAGCAGCGGCTGCAGCACCTTTTCCACGATGGTGTCGGCCAGCACCACGGCGTTGTCGGACAGCACCGCTCCGATGGAGCGCTCACAGGCTGCCACGATGGACGCCCGGAAGCTCTGTGGCAGAAACCCCGCGTACTTGTCGGCAATGCCGGTCAGGTCCACCACACCGCCTGCGGCCAGGCTGGCCGCGATCTGGGTGCGGAAACCACCGGCCAGCAGGTGCTCGAATACCCAGCCTGCACAGGCGGACGAAAGCTGATGGGCCCCCAACAGGCTCAGGCCGTTGCCCAGTAGCTGGACCATGGAGGCCAGAAAGCCCTTGCGCGCATACCGCACGGTCAGGACGATCCACGCCGCCGTACATAGGATATCAAAAAGAAATGACGGATTCTTGAACATACCTTGTTTTCCCTGTTATTTTTTAGCACTCGGCTCATGCCGCTGCGATAAAGAGGCGTCTCAGGACGCACTGGAGCTGTCCGGCTCCGGTGCCGTGACCTGCTGCACCGTATTTCCGCTGAACACCAGCAGCTGCCGACCATTGAGCACACCCGCCTGGGGCTTTGCATCCATCGGCTGGGTCCACTGGAACTCCCCCGCCTTGTTGAAGCATTCCACCGTGCTGTCGGTGAGCAAATAGAAGCCATCGGCTGCGCGGAGGATGTGGCTGGCCGCCGGCACATTGCCGCTGTACTGCACGCCCAGGCTGTTGTCCAGCAGCACGGCGGTGCAGGTCTGGCCGCCGCTCAGCAGCAGGGCCACGCCGCCGTTTTCGGTGTCCACATCCACAAGGGTACTGCCGCCGAAGTCATAGCTGGCCTTCTCGCCGCCGTTGGCACCGTACAGCACCGCCCGGTCCTCATAAAGGGCCAGCACGCTGTCCCCGCTCAGCCAGCCCAGCCACTGGGGCACGCTGGTGGCGGTGCCCAGCTGTACCGGGTCGCCCTGCGCAAGGGCCAACACATAGAGGTTCGTGGTCAGCTGACCGCCGTTCGCAGTCACCGCCGCCACCGCAATGCGGCGGCTGTCCGGTGAAAAGGCCATGCGCAGCGGGGTGCCCTCGGCGCTGGTCAGGTTCCAGCTCAGTACCTGTTCCATGGCGGACGAGTACACGGTCAGCTTTGCCACGCTGTCGGTGTCGTCGGTGGCTACGGCCACCTGCCCGGCATCCGCCACGGCGCACAGGTAGATGCTGCTGTCCAGCGTTTTGGTGTACAGGTTCTGGGTGCGGCTCTCCACCCGCAGCTCATTGCCGGAGCGGTTGTACAGCACAAAGCGGCTTTTTCCGGCTGCCAGCGCCGGGCGGGCATAGCCGCTCTGGACGCTGTTGAGCTTTGCACCGCCAAAGCTGTATACCACACAGGTGTCCGTGTCCATCTCCGCAAAGCCGCCGGACAGCTTTGCCACCGCCGTGGGCTCGGTGATGCCGGTCTGCTGCGGCCATCCTGTGTTCGGGGTCAGGGTGATGTGCACACTGTCCACCAGATCCTTGGCACGGGCAATGGAGGTGCCCACCGCGCCGGTGGCAAACAGGACCAGCACCGTGAGCACCGCCACGATGATGGCCCCGCGGCGCAGCCGACGGCTGCGTGCCCGCTGACGCGCTGCTTCCAGATACTCGACCCGTCCGGCCGAGAGCGGCTCTGTCCACCGGTGGTGAATGCCATCAGTCCGATGTGTCCTCCCTGCTCCGAGGC
>OGXZ01001593.1_pt1 | contig 12781 bp, 13 predicted proteins | sample 1576431 | NCBI WGS metagenome assembly OGXZ01 (sample SAMEA3541590, study PRJEB24748) | human gut metagenome | biome: human gut; feature: human-associated habitat; material: faeces | place: China | collected 2012
ATGACGGCCACGGGGTGCCCGCAACAAGCTATGCACGGGATTAAAGATTCGCCCGAATTACTTGAAAAAGATATTTTGGCTGCGGGCTTGTACATGAACTACTTGCCCAAGGTGCGTCTGCTTGCTAAGAGCGCTTTGAGTAACTACGAGTGGACGATTAAAGAGCTCGGTGTGCAGTACTTACCCGATGCGATCGGCCAAGAAGGCGGTCACTCGGTACCACGCTATGTGACCACGACCAACGGGTCGGGTTCGGGCATTGTGACGCAGGAATTGAAGCGCGTGAAAGAGTTGGGTGTAGGTGTATGTTGAACATATCATCCGTGACAAGGACGGTCGTGCAGTGGGCTTACAAGTTCGCGAAGGCTATAAGTTCCCGAAGGCGGACTCTGGTAAAGTGAAGTTCCTCAAGGCTACCAAGGGCATTGTGCTTTGCTACGGTGGTTTCGCGCGTGACGTGAAGTTCCGTATGTACCAAGATCCGAAGTTGAACGAGTCGTACGACTCCACCAACCAACCTGGCGCCACGTCAGAGTTGTGGCGCGAAACGAGCAATATCGGTTGCTTGCAGGTGCAAAACGACTGGATTCAGTGCGGTCCTTGGGGCAACCCACGTGAAAAAGGCATGGGTATTGGCTGGATGTTTAACCAGACGGCTGCGGCGGAATATGGTTTGTGGGTGAACTCGGACGGTGTGCGTTTCATCAACGAATTGGCTAACCGTAAGATTCGCGCTGATGCCATTATGGTTGAAAACCAGAAGGGCAAGAAGTGCTTTGCGATTGCTAATGAAGCGAACGTGGCGCCTCTCAAGAAACAACGTCCTGGTGCTTTAGAGAAGATGCTTGAACGCAAGATTCTTGAAAAGTATGACACCGTGGCCAATATGGCTAAAGGGGCAGGCATTGATCCTGCGGCGTTGCAAAAACAGATCGACGAGTTCAATGGTTATGTCAAAGCCAAGAAAGACCCGGTCTGGTCGCGCTACATCAATAATGATCAGGTGCCGTTGACTGAAGGACCATGGTATATCGGCGAGCTCTCGCCTAAGGTTCACCACTGCATGGGAGGTCTCGTTACGGATAACGACTGCCACGTGATCGATGTGATGACCGATAAACCGATTCCAGGGCTTTATGCCGCTGGCGAAGCCACGGGTGGCGTGCACGGCGCTGTCCGCTTAGGGTCGGTGGCTATCTTGGACTGCTTAGTGTTTGGTCGTATGGCGGGCACGAACGCAGCCAAAGCGAAGTAACCCGAGTCATGAGGGCGGAAAAGCGTCTGAGCGTTTGACCGCCCGCTAAAACTAAAAAAGCGCAATTTCCGAAAGGATTGCGCTTTTTTGATACGTCTTGCTGACGCGTTATGACTGTTTGGGCTGATTCGCTGCCTCGAGTTTTTCTAAACTGATCCGGATCATCTTTTCAAAAACGTTGATCGCTAAACCAATGGGGTGACGAAAGCGTTCGACATCACTTTGACTGATCTCGGAAGGCTTTTTATCAAAGAGTGTGGCTAAAAACGCGCGAGAAAAGTCGTCTTTGTCTAACTGAGGTTGTTTGTTAAGGCGCATGAACTCACGGCGAATTTGAGCAAAGGTGCGTAAGTCCTCTTGACCAAACTGCTTTAAGAAGGTTTCTCCCATAACGCTGTTGGCATAGGTTTGGATATTAAAGACGACTTTGCTAAAAAGTTTTTCGTTTTTCGCAATTTCCGGGATTTTTTGTGCAGCGCACCAAGCCGCTATACTTTCCAAGCAGCACGACCATAGCAGTTGAAAGCGACGACGTTTAGCTGTTCCAACAAAGGGCAACCAACTGAGACCAGCGCGTGCAGCTCGCGCTGCTTCGCGATGGTATACCCCCAGAGTGAGTTCTGTGGCACAGCCACCGAGCGATTTGCCGAGGTCTTCTGCAAACGCTTTATCGATCTGTGAACTTGACATAGTTTCTCCAAATAGCTTTCAAGTATGAGCTAGCGATTGCATGTTGAGCTTGGGTGATTTCGCTAGTCGGTTTAGAGATTCTGACACATTTAAACGTGAAGGTCGAGTTTGGACACAAATCTCAGCAGAGAAAACCGGGCAATTGCTTTTTAGTGAACAGATGCATCATGCTAAAATCTACAGTTTGAGTTGAGGGCCCACACCATGGCCTCACTCATGATTTCTTGCGTTTCTGATCACAAAGAAACGTGTTTAACCTTATTTTTTGAGAGTCAAAAATGGCTATTCAACGTACCCTTTCTATCATTAAACCGGACGCGGTTGCCAAGAACGTCATTGGTAAGATCTACTCCCGTTTTGAAACCAACGGTCTTAAGATCGTCGCCGCGCAGATGCGTCAGCTTTCCAAGGCTGAAGCCGAAGGCTTCTATGCCGTTCATAAGGATCGTCCCTTCTTTGCGGACTTGGTGAAGTTTATGACCTCTGGTCCTGTGATGATTCAGGTTCTCGAAGGCGAAGAAGCCATCAAGAAGAATCGTGAATTGATGGGTGCGACGGATCCGAAGAAGGCTGAACCGGGTACGATTCGTGCTGACTTTGCTGAAAGCATTGACGCCAATGCTGTTCACGGTTCCGATGCGCCCGAAACGGCTGCTGTCGAAATCGCTTACTTCTTCCCTGCTTTAGCGATTCATAGCCGCTAATCAGGTAAGCTGAGGAACTATCCGTGACCGATATCATTAAAGCAGATAAGCCGACCGAAAAGGTCAACTTGTTGAATTTTGACCATGCTTCGTTAACCGAATGGTGCGCCAGCATAGGTGAAAAATCTTTCCGTGCGACCCAGCTTTCACGCTGGCTTCATCGCCATGTGGAAGGGGATTTCGATAAGATGACGAATTTGGCAAAGAGCTTCAGAGCCAAACTTCACGAGTTAGCCGAAGTGCGTCCCCCGGTGCCCTTGACAGAGAAGTCATCTGCAGATGGAACGCGCAAATGGCTTTTTGATGTCGGTAACGGAAATGCGGTCGAAACCGTCTATATCCCCGAAGATGATCGAGGCACACTCTGCATTTCGACACAGGCTGGTTGTGCCATGGGGTGCCTTTTTTGTTCAACGGGCAAGCAAGGTTTCAACCGCAATTTAACCACGGCGGAGATCGTGGGCCAGCTCTGGTACGCAGAGCGTGAGTTGCGTGCTTTGCATGGCATCACCGATCCGAATGATCGCGTTATTTCTAACGTGGTGTTGATGGGGATGGGCGAACCGCTTCAGAACCTCGACAATGTCTTGCGTGCGCTCAAGCTTTTTCTTGATGACAATGGCTACGGTCTTTCCCGTCGTCGCGTCACCGTGTCGACCTCAGGTCTCGTGCGGCAGATGGATAAGCTTGCTGCGGAAGCTCCCGTGGCGTTAGCAGTGAGTCTGCATGCCGCTAACGATGAGTTGCGCGATAAGTTAATGCCTGTGAACCGTAAGCACCCGTTGAGTGACTTGATGGCAGCTTGCCGGCGCTATTTGTCGGTGGCTCCGCGCGACTTTATTACGTTTGAATACGTCATGCTCGGTGGCGTCAATGATAGTCTCGACGATGCGGACAAACTGATTGATTTAGTGCGCCGCGAGCAAGTGCCTTGTAAATTTAACTTAATCCCGTTTAACACGTTTAGCCAGTCAGATCTTCGTGCACCAGATCGAGAACGTGTGTTGGCTTTTTGCCGTCGTTTAAATGAAGCAGGGATTGTGTCAACCGTGAGAAAGACGCGTGGTGATGACATTGACGCGGCTTGTGGGCAGTTGGCAGGCGAAGTGCGTGACCGCACACGACGTGCAGAACGCTTAGCAGAGCAAAAAGCTCAGGCCAAAATTTATTTTCATAAAACACTCTCGACGAAGTCTCGAGAATAAGGGGCCACACCAACAAAGAGAAGAGGGGAACGAGCATGGAAAAAGCGCAAAATACCACAAGCAGCAGCTATCAGAGCCAGCAAACACCTGGGTTTGGGGCGATCTTGGCTGCTAAACGTCAGGAGTTGGGCATATCCACTGGCGACATGGTTGTTGCCTCGCGCTTATCGGTTGCTCAGATCGAAGCTCTTGAAGCGGAAGACGTAAGCAAGTTGCCCGAACCCGTCTATGTCCGTGCCTTTATCCGTAGTGTGGCTCATGTGTTGCACCTCGATCCTGCTCCCCTCATCGAGGATTATGTCAAGCGCTATGGGACCGGACAGCCAAACGTGGGCATTTTGCCGGAGAGTGATTTCACAGCTGAGCCCATCATCAGCCATCATGTCGGTCACCGTGTGTGGCGTTTGGTGGGAGTGGTTGTTTTACTCGCGTGTTTAATTGCGGGGGCCTGGTATGCGTTTACCGATGAAGGCGGGTTACGTTCCTCGTTGATTGATAAGGTGACCGGGGAAACATCAGCGCCCGCAGCGACCAAGACGGAAGCGGCGGCCGTCCAAGAAGCCCAACACCCTGAGCAGGTGACGAGTGCCAATACTCAGTCCGCTGTGGTTTCGGCAGTGGGTGCGCAAGCTCCCGTTGTCCCGCTTCCTAAAGAGCCCACCGAAAACCCAACTCCCGCCTCTGCTGAGGCGGCCGATCCGGTAGCTGAGATTGTGGCTGCCGATGCCAAAAAATTCAGCGCCACCGAGGTGAATCAGTCCAAAGAGAAGGCGACAGAACCAACACCTGTCGCGAACAAAAATGCCAATAGTTATCAAGTGAATTTCAATGCTAAGGGTGATTGTTGGGTAGAAGTGATTGGCCCAAAGGGAGAAAAAGTTTTCTCGCGTGTGGTGAGCGCAGGAACCCAAGCCTCGTTTGACGTACCTATGGGTTCTCGCTTTACGCTAGGCAATGCGCCCGCAGTGAGTATGACTGTGGACGGTAAAGATTACGGTTTATCACGCTACGCAAAAAACGGCGTGGCTCGCTTTACCTTGAAATGAGGTAGCACTGGGGTTAGAAAGACAAAGCGGTTTCCTTTGCTGAAAGGGAACCGCTTTCGCTCACCCGATCGGTGTGAAAAGTACGGAATTTATATAAGGAAGAACAAGGTGGCTCAGCAACAACTCAATTTCCAACGCAAGACCCACGCCGTCGACGTTCGATGGGCTCGTGAGTGCGTCACCATTGGTGGCCTGCATCCTGTCGTTGTCCAGTCCATGACGAATACCGCGACGACAGATGTGAAGGCAAGTGTCGAGCAAATTTTGGCACTTTGGCGTGCTGGTAGTGAATTGGTTCGTCTGACCGTCAATACGCCAGAGGCAGCTCGAGCGGTGGTTAAAATTCGTGAATCACTTGATCGTCAAGGTTGCTATGTCCCATTAGTGGGAGACTTCCACTACAACGGTCATAAGTTGTTGACGGAAGTGCCCGATTGTGCAGCGGCGCTCTCCAAATACCGTATTAATCCGGGTAACGTTGGTAAAGGGCAAAAAGGCGAAGAAAATTTTGCTTTGATGATTGAAGCGGCCAAAAAGAACGGTGCAGCGGTCCGTATTGGGGTGAATTGGGGAAGTTTAGATCAAGCACTTTTAGCCCGACTGATGGATGAGAATCAACAAGCGGGTATGCCACTTACGCCTCAGCAAGTCGTGCGTGAGGCTTTGGTTGAAAGCGCCGTCAGCAGTGCCAAGCTCGCAGAAAGTCTTGGTCTTGGGGCCGATCGTCTCGTATTGAGTGCCAAGGTCTCTGCTGTTCAAGAGTTGATTGCGGTTTATCGGTTGCTCGCCAAACGTTGTCACTATGCTTTGCATTTAGGGTTGACCGAAGCGGGCATCGGCTCTAAAGGTATTGTGGCCAGTACGGCAGCACTGGCCGTGTTGCTTCAAGAAGGAATCGGCGACACGATACGCGTATCGCTTACCCCGACACCGGGTTCGCCCCGTACGGAAGAAGTGGTCGTTGCACAAGAAATTTTGCAATCCATGGGTTTTCGCAGTTTTGTGCCCTTGGTGACCAGCTGTCCTGGGTGTGGTCGAACAACGTCTGACTTGTTCCAACGCCTCGCGGCGAGCACACAGGCGTTTTTACGTGACCGTATGCCGATTTGGCGTCAGACCGCCCCTGGCGTGGAAGCCATGACGGTTGCGGTGATGGGATGCGTGGTGAATGGCCCAGGGGAAAGTCGGCAAGCCGATATTGGCATTAGTTTGCCTGGATTTGGTGAGAGTCCTGTTGCTCCCGTTTATATCCGAGGTGAAAAAGTAGGTAGTTTGAAAGGCGACGACATGCAAGAGCGTTTTCAAGCTATGATTGAAGAATTCGTTCAAAAGACTTACGTTGTGAAAGCATCCTAAGTCACAATTGACAGAGCAGACTAAAAGATTATGAGTAAAGAAAAATACGCTGGCGTCAAAGGCATGAATGACATGCTGCCCGAGGATGCCGCCATTTGGCAGACCGTGCAAAAGACGGCCGTGAGTGTGGTAGAACGCTATGGTTACCAAGAAATTCGCACTCCCATTTTGGAAGACACGCGCGTCTTCACGCGTGGTGTGGGTGAAGTGACGGATATTGTCGAAAAGGAAATGTATTCCTTTACCGACTCGATGAATGGCGATCAGCTCACTCTGCGCCCAGAAGGTACCTCGGCAGTGGTTCGCTCTGTCAACGAACATAACTTACTTTACGGTGCCGTGCAGCGCCTCTGGTACTGTGGTCCGATGTTCCGCCATGAACGTCCACAGCGTGGCCGTTATCGCCAATTCCATCAGTTTGGGGTGGAAGCGATGGGGATGGCCGGACCGGATATCGACGCCGAAATGCTCATTATGCTCCAGCGCCTCTGGAAAGAATTGGGCGTCGGAGAAGTGCGACTCGAACTCAACACACTTGGCAATTTAGACGAACGTCAGCAGCATCGTGCGGCGCTGATTAGCTACTTTGAGCAACACCAAGAGGTGCTCGATGAAGAAGCCAAGCGACGTCTCTATACCAATCCATTGCGTATTTTGGATACCAAGAATCCCGATATGCAGCAGTTGGTGGAAGCTGCACCGCGGTTACTGGACTACCTTGGTGAAGACAGTCGCCGTTTCTTAGACACGATTGAAAAGACCATTAGTGCAGCAGGACTCAACTATGTCATCAATCCTCGGTTAGTTCGTGGTCTGGATTACTACAACCATACGGTCTTTGAATGGATTACGGACAAGTTAGGCGCCCAGGGTACCATCTGTGGAGGTGGTCGTTACGATCCGCTCATTGAGATGTTGGGTGGTCGACCCGCGCCAGGGGTTGGTTTTGCCATGGGCATGGAGCGCATTATCGAGCTCATGCGCGAGTGCGGTGTGGTACCGAGTCGAGCGCAGACCGATGTGTATATCCTGCACCATGAAGGAGAATGTCACCTCAAAGCGATGCTCTTAGCCGAACAGTTGCGCGACCGTGGTGTTCGTGTGATTGTGCATCCAGGCGAAGCGAGTCTCAAGAACCAGATGAAAAAAGCCGATGCCAGCGGGGCCGAATTTGCGATTTTTGCAACCCAAGACGAGTTGGCACAGAATATGGTGTCGGTGAAAGCATTGCGTGAGCGTACCAATAGCATGTTCACCGAACAATCCACGGTAACGTTGGATGAAGCGGCTGAGCAGGTGTGTGCTGCTCTTAAAATTACCATGGCCTACTAAGGCCGCCCCAATCGCGAACAAGAAGCAAAGCGAGGAGCTTAAAAGATGGCTTACGACTTAGAAGAACAAGAGAGTATTGATCAGATGAAGGCCTGGTGGGAGAAGTGGGGCACGCCGATTACGGCGGCGGTCTGCATCTGCTGCTTGGGTTTTGCGGGGTGGAACGGTTGGCGTTGGTATCAACAAAACCAGGTCAACAAAGCGTCTGCCGTTTATGTTGCTCTGCAAACGGCTGTCATTAATCGTGACCAGAAAAATATCCAATCCACCTCTGAGGGTCTGATTAATGAATACGGCTCTACCGTTTATGCGCCTTTGGGGGCTATGACGGCCGCAGCTGCCAAGAGTGGTGCCAGTGATTTTGAGGGTGCGATCAAGCTCCTTAACTGGGTTATCAATGATTCGGGCTACTCCGAGTACGCGGATGTCGCGCGTGTGCGATTAGCGGCGGTGCAGCTGTCAGCTGGACAGCCCGATGCTGCCCTCGCTACCCTGTCTCACATCAAAACGAGCAAAGCACTCGAAGCGGAAGTCAATGACCGCTATGGGGATGCTTATTTGGCGAAAAAAGACTATGACAAAGCACGTGAGTCTTGGCAAAAGGTCTTGACGCAGGTGGACATGGTTGATGACAACTTAAAAACCATTGTCGGTTTTAAACTTGGTGCCATTCCTGCTAAGGAATAAAGCGTGACGAATCACGGTGTTGTGCCTAAATGGAGTCTTTAATGATGATGCGAAAAAAACTCTCCTCGTTATTAGCCCTAGGTCTGCTGTTGCCTTTAGCGGGCTGTGGATTATTTTCTTCTAGCGACACTCATGAACCGGCTGAGCTTCAAGATATCCAAGAAACCGTTGCTACGAAGGCAGTGTGGACCACGAATGTGGGTGATAACGTCACGGGCACACTGCAACCGGCGGTGACCGACAATGCGGTCTATGCGGCGGGGGGCGAAACGCTCACGCGATTAGCCCGAGAAGACGGTCATCGTGTTTGGAGCGTGGACCTTAAGGGGCAAGTGATCGCGGGTGTTGGCACGGATGGTAGTACCGTGGCTGTGATTACCGAAGGGGGCCAACTTGAGGTGTTTAACGCCGAAGGTAAGGCGCTCTGGGATGCACGTCTATCGTCTGACTCAACCATTGCGCCACTTGTGGGCAATGGGTTAGTGGTCACTACGACAGCGGACGCTCGTACGACCGGGTTTGATATCGCAACAGGTCACGTGCTCTGGCACTATCAGAGCCAAGCTCCAGCGCTCACTTTGCGTGTGGATCGCTCGATGGTATGGTCCGCTGCGGGCATTTTGATTGGTCAATCCAATGGCCGACTCTTAGCACTTAACCATTTGGGACAGGTGGTCTTTGATGCGGTGATTGCCGAGCCTCATGGGATCACCGAGGTGGAACGCTTGGTCGATGTGGTGGGCCGCCCTTGGGTCGACGCTCAATTGATGTGCGCAGCAGCGTTCCAGGGTAACGTGGTGTGCATGAATGCACAGAATGGCCAAACCGTTTGGTCACAGAAGGTCGACGCCGTCACGGGACCTGTGGGGGACGTTGAAAAGATGTACGTCGTGGATGCCAAAGGGGTGATTCATGCGTATAATCGCGCTGATGGACAGGAGGCGTGGACTCGCGATGAGTTGCTCTATCGCCATCCTTCAACGCCTGTGACCGTGGGGAATACCCTTGCGGTTGGCGACTTTGATGGTTATGTCTCTTTTTATAATCCCGCGAACGGAAAGACGGTATCTCGTCTTCGTCTTGACGGTGCCATCGAAGCCCCTGCCACACCTTTAGCGTTTGGAGCGGTGTTCCAAACCAATGAAGGGGATGTGGCTTATGTTGTGCAAGATTCTCTCGGCCAATAAATTGCGCTGAGTACCTAGGGGGTAGAACCACAATCTGTTTTCTACCCTTAAGCGTTTTGCATGGTTTTCTTCCTTGAGCGGTCCCCTGCAGAGGCGGACCGCTTTTCGACGGTATTCTTTTGACTATGCTTCCCGTTATTGCTCTGGTTGGACGACCCAATGTGGGTAAGTCCACACTCTTTAACCGCTTAACGCGTTCTCGTGACGCGATTGTGGCCGACTTTCCTGGTTTGACCCGTGACCGTCAATATGGTCAAGGTCGAGTAGGTCCCATGCCCTACATTGTGGTCGATACTGGTGGTTTCGAGCCTGTGAAATCCGAAGGGATTGTTAAGGCCATGGCTAGCCAGGCAGAGTTGGCCATTGAAGAAGCTGATGTGGTGCTCTTTATCTGTGACGCTCGCTCTGGGTTGACGCCACACGATCAGCGCATTGCACGCTACTTGCGAGAAACGGGACGAAAAATTCACCTGTTGGTCAATAAATCCGAAGGGCTGAGTGACATCGCGAAGGCGGAGTTTTACGAATTAGGCCTGGGGGAACCCATGCTGATTTCGGCGGCTCACGGCCAGGGCGTTCGTGCGGTGATGGACTTTGTGCTCGAAGGCTTTGAGCCTGATGAACCCGAAGAAATAGATCCTGATGCGCCTAAGCGTCTAAAGGTGACCCTAGCAGGCCGGCCTAATGCGGGCAAATCCACGTTGATTAATGCGTTGATTGGTGAAGAGCGTTTGATTGCATTTGATATGCCAGGTACGACACGTGATGCCATTAAGGTTGATTTCGAATACAACGGTCGCCCCTATGAGCTCGTCGATACCGCAGGGTTACGTAAAAAAGGCAAAGTCTTCGAAGCTATTGAGAAGTTTTCCGTGGTCAAAACATTACAGGCGATTGAAGACTCGAACGTGGTGATTTTGGTGATCGACGCTAAAAACGGTATTGCTGATCACGACGCGCATATTGCGGGTTACGTTTTGGATTCAGGTCGAGCCTTGGTGGTAGCAGTCAATAAATGGGACTTGCTTGACAGCTATGAGCGTGAAATGTTTAGTTTGGAGCTGGAGCGCAAATTGCATTTTCTGCGTTGGGCTCGCATGATCCGCATTTCGGCCTTGAAGCGTAACGGTCTGAATCATTTGATGAAAGCCGTCGATGAAGCGCATGCGGCGGCTTATCGCAAGATTCCGACACCAAAATTAACGCGAGCACTGCTTGAAGCGGTCGAACGTCAACAACCGCCTCGCGCTCGTGGAGGTCGACCCAAACCCCGATTTGCTCACCAAGGCGGGTCCAATCCTCCAGTTATTGTGGTGCACGGTAACGCTTTAGAAGATATTGGTGAGTCGTATCGACGTTATTTAGAGGGGTTCTTCCGTGAGAAATTTGATTTAGCAGGAACGCCTCTTCGAATTGAGTTCCGTACCAAAGACAATCCGTTTGTGAAGAACGATAAATAAGCGTTTAACCCGGTCAGCCGTTCGAGAAGTCGAACGGCTGATTTATTGCCAGTTCACGAGAGAAATACATTTTGTGAACATTTTTTCCGTAAATGCTTAAAAAAACGATCACAAAGAAAACAGTAGTGATAATATGATGAGCGGTGCCCTCCATCTGGGTGACTATTGAAGTCTCTTGGGGTCATGTGCCTCAGGAATTACAACAAAACAACAAAGTTCTTCTACGGCATGGCGCAAAGAGTTAAAGCTACTGCGTTGAGTGTCGCAGAAGTCGGAGAAAAATAACTATGGCGACAAAAGGTCAACTCTTGCAGGATCCTTTCCTCAACAGCCTTCGTAAAGAACACATTCCTGTGTCGATTTATCTGGTGAATGGGATCAAGCTCCAAGGGCAGATCGAATCTTTCGATCAATATGTGGTGCTTTTACGTAACACGGTAACCCAGATGGTTTACAAACATGCCATCAGTACCGTGGTGCCCACCCGTTCCGTTTCCATGACGACAGAATCGGAGAACTAAGATCGGTATTTTTCAGATTGATTCGACGCGTGAAGTGAAGACTTCACGCGCGTTTTTGGTGTCCGTCACCATTGGGCGGACGATTCATGACGACTCCGCTGAAGAGCTCGCGTTGTTGGTCAAGTCTGACGGGTTGGACCCGGTAGGACTGATGACTGCTAAGCGCGAAAAACCGGATCCGGCCTTTTTTATCGGTTCTGGGAAAGTCGAGGAACTCGGTGAACTTGCTCAAGAGGCCAACGCACAGGTGGTGGTCTTTGATGTTCCTTTGTCAGCGGCACAACAACGCAATATTGAGCGGGCTATTGATTTGCCCGTGCTCGATCGAACGCAGCTCATCTTAGACATTTTCCGTGCACGAGCCAAAAGCCGAGAGGGGCGCCTTCAGGTGGAGTTAGCGCAACTAGAACACCTCTCTACACGATTGGTTCGAGGCTGGACACACTTGGAGCGTCAGCGTGGTGGCCTCTCTAAAACAGGTGGCCCAGGCGAAAAGCAGATCGAACTTGACCGACGCATGATTGGTGTGCGTATGAAACAGTTGCGTGACCAGCTCAAGCGCCTGAAACGACAACGCGATACGCAACGTCGAGCTCGCGAGCGTGGGGATACGTTGACGGTCTCGTTAGTGGGATACACCAATGCGGGGAAATCCACGCTCTTTAATAAGTTAACGCGAGCGAGCAGTTACGCAGCAGACCAGTTGTTTGCCACTCTTGATACGACGGCTCGTCGTTGTTGGATTAGTGACGAAGAGACGGTAGTAGCGAGCGATACGGTTGGATTTATTCGAGGCTTACCTCACCAGTTGATCGAAGCATTTAAATCAACGCTCGATGAAACGGTGCATGCCGACCTTTTGCTTCATGTGGTGGATGCCTCTTCGCCTGTCCGCGAGGATCAAATCTCGGAAGTCAACAAGGTCTTGGAGGAAATCGAAGCAGACAACGTGCCGGTGATTTTGGTCTATAACAAAATTGACCAGACCGCGTTGCAACCCGAATTGCTTCGCGATGAGACTGGACGTCCTAAATCGGTGGCTGTCTCCGCACTGACTGGCGAAGGGTTAGATCTGTTACGTTCTGCCATTGGCGAATTTGCGCATCAGTGGCGTGAAGAGCATCCCAACGAACCTCGTGCCTTGGAAGATTGGGAAGTCGAGCAGATTGAGGCCGAAAAAACGCTGGGCGTAGACGACAACATTGAAGATTATCTCAAGCGGCGCAAATAACGTCCGTGTCGAGACAATGCGTTGATTAGAAGACATTCGCCCCTGGTTATCACCTAAACTCCGCGAAAATTTTATAAACAGCAAAAAATAATTCTTCGTCCCCTAAC
>OGXZ01001600.1_pt1 | contig 12746 bp, 10 predicted proteins | sample 1576431 | NCBI WGS metagenome assembly OGXZ01 (sample SAMEA3541590, study PRJEB24748) | human gut metagenome | biome: human gut; feature: human-associated habitat; material: faeces | place: China | collected 2012
TCCTTCAGGAATTCCGGGTTCGAAGCAACATCAAACGGGATCTCCACTCCCCGGTGTTGCGTTACACTTCTTGATAATTTCCTTCTGGTAATGAGGAACATCTTCTGCTGGAATCTCTACACCCATATCACCTCTGGCAACCATAATTCCATCAGCAACTTTGATAATTTCATCAAGATTTTCAATACCCTCTGCATTCTCAATCTTAGCGATAACCGGAATATCAGCACCATGCTCCCATAAGAGCTGCTTGATTTCCTGAATACAAGCTGCATTTCTTACGAATGAAGCTGCAATAAAATCAAATCCCTGTTCAATACCAAATATAATATCATCTTTATCTTTATCTGTAATACCTGGAAGCTTAATGCTTACGTTAGGTACATTAACACCCTTCTTAGAACCAAGTTCACCACCATTGATTACTGTACATACGATATCCGTACCATCGACTACCTCTTCTACTCTAAGCTCAATAAGACCATCATCAATAAGAATAGTATTACCATTAGCTACATCTGCTGGAAGACCTGCATAAGTAATCATATCAATAGTATCATCACCTACAATATCTCTTGTTGTAAGTGTGAACTTCTGACCTTCCTTAAGTGTAACCTTCTTGTCATCCTTAAGCACACCAGTTCTGATTTCTGGTCCTTTTGTATCAAGAAGTGTAGCTATAGGCTTGTTAATCTCTTCCCTTACGCTCTTAACTAATGCAAAACGGCCTGCCTGTTCTTCATGGTCACCATGTGAGAAATTAAATCTTGCAATATCCATACCACTAAGTGCAAGCTGCTTAATAAGCTCTCTATCATTAGTGTTAGGACCCATAGTACATATAACCTTAGTCTTTTTCATTATAACCTCCAAGTAAATAAAATAAATTAAATTCAAAACAATCCAACAAATTATACTTAATAACACATAAAATAGCAATACCCATTCTGAAATTGTTATGATAATTAAGTGTTATTAATAATATATACCATCATATTACCATATATTATTGTGTTTTGCCAATATGAATATGTGTATATAAATGTTCATTACAATATTCATAATTGCCAGCACATTTTGAGCAGAATCTGAACACAAGATTTTCATCGTCTAATTCCGTTCTTCCACACACAGCACATTTGTGCTTAGGTGTTCCATTAGCAGGTCTGTATGGCTTATTAGCCCCCTGCCATGTTGTCTTTTCACTATTGGCATTATAAAATGTTTCATTAAAGCTCTGTCTGCTGCCATTATTCTTCTGTGCTTTTCCTGCTGTATGCATAGCCTTATTATAATTCTTCTGTGTAGAAGTCTTAAAAGGTCTTCTCTTAGACACTGTAATGAATATTATAAAGTTAATCATAGACACTAAAGCTGCAATCGCATTGGCATAACATCCCATTCCGCTTCCTGACAGAAGTCCTGCATTGTATAAACCTTTCCACATAGTCCAGCCAAAGTTCACTCCGCTTACTGCAATTGTTGGAACAATAAAGCCTCCAAGAATAATTATTGCAAATACTATTCCGTCAAGAAGTGCCATCCATTTAATCTTGATCGGTATTACAAAGAACAACAACACTTCCATATCCGGCTGTTCCATAGCAAAAGCCATAAATAAAGCAAGGTTAATATAATGTGTGCTCATATTAAAACTTATGCCAAATATAAGATATATTATAAGAGCCGCAATTATATTAAGTATTACTCCAGAGAAGAAATACACATTAAACTTAAATGACCCCCATATATTCTCTAACACTGTTCCTATAAGATAATAGAAATAAAGTGAAAAGAATACAAATATTATGCTTGTTGATGGTGGCTGTATAATAAATGTTACAAGCCGCCATATCTGTCCCTTAAATATATATGCAAAATCCAATGAAAGATATGTGCTGTAAACCCCAGGTGCAAACACCTCGAATACAAAACCTACAGCATATAACACAATAATATACATCATTAAATTCTGTATTGCATATTTAGAATACTTTCTTTCTAGTTTCTGAAACCAATCCATTAAACTCCTCATTTCCGCAGGAATAATTCCCACATTATTAAATTATGTATATTTAAAGCGATTTAATAATAAAAGTATAAAAACAAAACCTATGTTTGTCAATTATATAACAATAATAGTATTATTAATTTTATATAAACAATGTTCTAACAAGTGTTGAATTTCTGTGTCATTTCTTATATAATATGTCGGATTGTAACTTTTCGATTTTATTATATATTTTTCGACACAATATAATTAACAAGGAGGTCGGCTCTGCCGTAATGACTATGAACAAATACAGATTAGGTATTGATATTGGCTCTACAACAGTAAAGATCGCTATTCTTGATGATAATAATAATATTTTATTTTCTGACTACGAAAGACATTTTGCTAATATTCAGGAGACCTTACAATCTCTTCTTGAAAAGGCTGTCGCTCAGTTAGGTGAATTTGAAATATACCCTGTTATCACAGGTTCTGGCGGACTTACACTTGCCAAGCATCTTGAAGTACCATTTACACAGGAAGTTGTCGCTGTATCTACAGCACTTCAGGATTATGCACCTCAGTGTGATGTTGCAATAGAACTAGGTGGTGAAGATGCCAAGATTATATATTTTACTAATGGTATCGACCAGCGTATGAATGGTATATGTGCAGGTGGTACAGGTTCTTTCATCGACCAGATGGCTTCACTTTTACAGACAGATGCTTCTGGTCTTAATGAGTACGCCAAGAATTACAAGTCAATATACCCTATTGCCGCAAGATGTGGTGTATTTGCCAAATCAGACATACAGCCTCTAATTAACGAGGGTGCTACTAAGGAAGATTTATCAGCTTCTATTTTTCAGGCTGTTGTCAACCAGACAATCTCTGGTCTTGCGTGTGGCAAGCCTATCCGTGGCAATGTGGCATTTCTTGGTGGTCCGCTTCATTTCTTATCAGAACTTAAGCAGGCATTTATCCGCACATTAAGCTTAACACCTGAACAGGTTATAGCACCTGACCACTCTCATTTGTTTGCGGCAGTTGGCTCTGCTATGAATTATGATGAAAATGTATGTGTAAATGTTGCAGATATTATCAAAAGACTTTCAGGCAAAATCAAGCTTGAATTTGAAGTTGAACGTATGGAACCACTTTTTGCCAATCAGTTAGCTTATGATGATTTCACTAAAAGACATAATGCACATCATGTAAAGACTGCTGATATAAGCACTTATGAAGGTAACTGCTACCTTGGTATTGATGCAGGCTCTACAACAACTAAAGCTGCTTTAGTAGATGAAGATGGTAATTTATTATACTCATTTTACTCAAGCAACAACGGTTCTCCTCTTGATACTACAATCAAGGCTGTTAAAGACATTTATACAAAGCTTTCACCTAAGGCTAAGATTGTGCAGGCCTGTTCAACAGGTTATGGTGAGGCTCTTATCAAGTCAGCACTTATGCTTGATGAAGGTGAAGTTGAAACTGTGTCCCACTTCTATGCTGCTGCATTCTTTGACCCTGAGGTTGACTGTATTATAGATATCGGCGGACAGGATATGAAGTGTATTAAGATAAAGAACCAGACAGTTGATTCTGTCCAGCTTAATGAAGCCTGTTCTTCAGGATGTGGTTCATTTATCGAAACATTTGCAAAGTCGCTTAACTACTCTGTTCAGGACTTTGCCAAAGCTGCACTTTTTGCCGAGCACCCTATTGATTTAGGTACAAGATGTACAGTATTTATGAACTCTAAAGTCAAGCAGGCTCAGAAAGAAGGTGCGGAAGTCGCTGATATTTCTGCCGGTCTTGCTTATTCAGTTATCAAAAATGCTTTATATAAAGTTATTAAGATTGCTGACCCTAACGACCTTGGAAAGCACATTGTTGTACAGGGTGGTACTTTCTATAATGATGCAGTATTAAGAAGTTTTGAAAAGATTACAGGTGTTGATGCCATAAGACCTGATATTGCTGGTATTATGGGAGCATTCGGAGCTGCTCTTATCGCAAGGGAAAGATATGACGGCATATCTGAATCATCAATGCTTTCAATAGATAAGATCAACCGTCTTACATATGAAACAACACTTACAAGATGTAAGGGTTGTACTAACAGTTGTCACCTTACTATTAATAAGTTCTCTGGTGGCAGGCAGTTTATAACTGGTAACAGATGTGAAAGAGGTCTTGGAAAAGAACGAAATAAAGAACATCTTCCTAACCTTTTTGATTATAAATTCCATAGACTTTTTGATTATGAACCATTATCCGCTGACCTTGCAGTGCGTGGAACTGTTGGTATTCCTAGAGTACTTAATATGTATGAGAACTATCCTTTCTGGTTCACATTCTTTACTAAGCTTGGATACCGTGTAGTTCTTTCGCCTCAATCCACAAGAAAGATTTATGAATTAGGTATTGAATCAATACCTTCTGAGTCTGAGTGTTACCCAGCCAAGCTTGCACACGGACATATAAGCTGGCTTATCAAGAAAGGTATTAAATTCATATTCTACCCTTGTGTTCCTTATGAACATAAAGAGATTGATAACACTAATAACCACTATAACTGCCCTATTGTAACTTCTTATGCAGAAAATATTAAGAACAACGTTGAAGAATTAAAGACAGAAAATATAGATTTCAGAAATCCTTTCCTCTCATTTGAAAGTGAAGAAATTCTTGCCAAACGACTTAAAGCAGAATTTCCTTTAATTCCCGCACCAGAAATCAAGGCTGCTGTTCACGATGCGTGGGAAGAACTGATGCAGTCAAGAACTGATATGCATAATAAAGGTGAAGAAGTTATTAAATACCTTAAAGAAAATAACAAACGTGGTATTGTACTCGCTGGAAGACCTTACCATATTGACCCCGAGATTAACCATGGTATTCCAGAACTTATCAACTCATATGGAATAGCCGTTCTTACTGAGGACAGCGTTGCCCACCTTGGCAATGTTGAAAGACCACTTATTGTTATGGACCAGTGGATGTACCACTCACGTCTGTATGCCGCAGCAAGCTATGTCAAGACTCAGGATAATCTTGATCTTATACAGCTTAATTCATTCGGCTGTGGACTTGATGCAGTTACTACAGATGCCGTTAATGATATTCTTACTAAGTCTGGCAAAATATATACAGTTCTTAAAATTGATGAGGTTAATAACCTTGGTGCTGCAAGAATACGTGTCAGATCACTTATTGCTGCACTTAAAGTAAGGGACAAGAAAAATTACCAGCGACAGTTAGTTTCAAGTGCATACAAGCGTGTTGAATTCACACCTGAGATGAGAAAGAATTACACTATTCTCTGCCCTCAGATGTCACCAATACATTTTGACCTGCTTGAACCTGCTCTTAATTCGTGTGGATATAACTTCGAAGTTCTTGCCAATGATAATAAATCGTCTGTAGATATGGGACTTAAATATGTTAATAATGATGCCTGCTACCCTTCTTTAATGGTTGTCGGACAGATTATGAACGCGGTTCTTTCCGGTAAATATGATTTAAGCAAGACTGCCATTATAATTACGCAGACTGGTGGTGGCTGTCGTGCTTCTAACTATATTGGATTTATAAGACGTGCTCTTGAGAAAGCTAATCTTGCATACATACCAGTTATTTCTTTAAGTGCACAGGGACTAGAGTCTAACTCAGGCTTTAAGTATGATCTGCCTATGTTAAAGAAAGCTATGATGGCTATTGAATACGGTGATGTATTTATGAATGTTGTATACAGAACAAGACCTTATGAGAAGGAAAAAGGCTCTGTTAACGCCCTTCACGAACATTGGAAAGAGATATGTATAAAGCAGCTTACTTCTGACAAAGTAAGAATGAAAGACTTCAATAAAAATCTGCGTGATATAGTTCACGATTTTGATAATATTGAACTTCTTGATATTAAAAAACCTAGAGTTGGTGTTGTTGGAGAAATTCTTGTTAAATTTCTTCCCGCCGCTAACAATTATCTTGTAGATTTATTGGAAGCTGAAGGTGCTGAAGCTGTTGTTCCAGATCTTATGGGATTTCTTCTTTATTGTGCAGAAAATGCTAACTTCAAACACAAGTACCTTGGTGCTTCATCTAAGTCAGCATTTATCAATAACGTGGTAATTAAATTGCTTGAGTGGTTCAGAAAAGCTGGTAACGAAGCATTAGCACAGAGCAAGAGGTTTGATGCTCCATCTTCAATTAAAGAAACTGCTGCTCTTGCCAAAGACCTTGTGTCACTTGGTAACCAGACTGGTGAAGGCTGGCTTCTTACTGGTGAAATGATTGAGCTTATTCATAACGGTGCTGGAAATATTGTATGCTGTCAGCCATTTGCCTGCCTTCCTAACCACATTGTTGGTAAGGGCGTAATCAAAGAATTACGTGCAGCATTCCCTGAAGCTAACATAATCGCCGTGGATTATGACCCAGGTGCATCAGAAGTTAACCAGCTTAACAGAATTAAGCTTATGCTTGCTACCGCTAACAAGAACCTTTAATGTCTGATGTTTACTAAATCAGATTTGTTACCGTGAACTTATATAAAAGGCTGAGTGTTGCATATTTATTGTATACATATGTGTTATAGAAACATCTGTATATAATAAATATGCTGAAATATTTAATTTCAATATATTGAAATTAAATAATTTCAAGTGTATAATACTAATAAATGGAGGTCGGTAATATGAACTTTTTATTATTTTTAGGACCAATTATCGGTGTTGCAGTTGCTATCTTTGCAGTTGTAGTAATTATTGCTGTAATAGGAGCTGTTGCAGGTTCAGAAGAAGATTTTGATGAATAGACATTTCTTCCGTAGTTTTATTTTCTAAGCAAAAAGCAGCGTTGATTGACAATCTACTATTAAGGGTTGTCAATCAACGCTGCTTTTTATTTATTTTAAAATATTCATAATATCAGATATTCTCTATCTGCCAGTCAATAGGCTCAACTCCATGGCTTTCAAGGAATTCGTTACATTGGCTGAAATGCCTGCATCCAAAAAATCCTCTATATGCTGATAAAGGACTAGGGTGTGGACACTTTAATATAAGATGCTTAGGATTGGTAAGCATAGGTATCTTTCTCTGTGCTGGTGAACCCCAGAGCATATATACTATCGGTCTATCCTGCATATTAACCGCATTGATAACTGAATCAGTGAACTGTTCCCAGCCCATTCCCTGATGTGAATTAGCATTATGAGCTCTTACTGTTAATACTGTATTTAACAATAGTACGCCTTGATCAGCCCATTTTTTAAGGTAGCCATTATTAGGATAATAACAGCCACAGTCATCGTGTAATTCTTTATATATATTCTGTAGTGACTTAGGAATAGGATTGCCCGGAAGAACCGAAAAACTAAGCCCATGTGCCTGATTTACCTCGTGATATGGGTCTTGTCCTAATATGAGCACTTTAACATCTTTTAAAGGTGTAAAATGAAATGCATTAAAAATATCGTCTGCTGGAGGATAGACAACACATCTGCTATATTCGTCTTTTACAAATGTATACAACTTTTTGTAATAATCTTTCTTAAATTCATCACTTAAAGCATCTTTCCAATCATTAGTTATCATTGACATAATAACACCCTCCAATATCTACTTAACTAATCTTATAGGTATTCCCTTATCAGATAAATACTGCTTTAAATCATTTATCTCCATCTCTTTATAATGGAATAAAGAAGCAGCTAATGCAGCATCTGCCATACCTTCTGTAAAGGCATCATAAAAATGCTCCATATTGCCAGCCCCGCCTGAGGCTATAACTGGAATTGATACATTAGAGGCAACCTCTCTTGTAAGTTCAATATCGTATCCTGCTTTAGTCCCATCACAGTCCATACTTGTAAGAAGTATCTCTCCTGCTCCAAGCTGTTCTGCCTTAACAGCCCACTCAACAGCATCAATATTCATATCAACTCTTCCACCATTCTTATAAATGCTCCAATGACCATCTTCCTGTCTTTTGGCATCTATTGCAACAACCACACATTGACTGCCGAACTTATCAGCCGCCCTTGATATAAGTGTTGGATCCATAATTGCCGCTGAATTAATAGATATCTTATCAGCACCTTCTCTTAAAAGCACCTTAAAATCATCTACTGTTCGTATTCCTCCGCCTACAGTGAATGGAATAAATACTTTTTCAGCAACTTTTCTTACTAAATCAACAGTTGTATTTCTTCCGTCACTTGAAGCTGTTATATCAAGAAATACAAGCTCATCAGCTCCTGATTTGTCATACATTGCAGCAACTTCAACTGGGTCTCCAGCATCCTTTAAATCAACAAAATTAGTACCTTTTACAACTCGTCCATCTTTGCAGTCAAGGCATGGTATAATTCTTTTAGTAAACATATAACATTCTCCATTCTATAATTCAGCAAAATTTTTAAGTATTCTTAAGCCTGTTTCACTACTCTTTTCTGGGTGGAACTGACACGCAAAAAGATTACCTTTTTCTACTGAAGCATGAATATGTGTTGAATATTCAGTAGACGCTGCTACAATATCATCATTATCAGCTTTTAGATAATATGAATGTACAAAATATACATATGGATTAGCATTGATTCCTGCAAACAATCTCGCATCATCCTTAACATTTAAGGAATTCCAGCCCATATGTGGTATCTTAAAGCCTTCCTTATCTGGAATTTTAAATATCTTTCCTGGAAGAAGGTTAAGACCTTCAGCTCCTGGTGTCTCTTCGCTTTCCTTGAATAAAAGCTGAAGTCCAAGGCATATTCCAAGAAATGGTGTATCCTTAGCTACAACATTTTTAATTGTATCTACAAGTCCAAAACGATCCAGATTGTTCATCGCATCACCAAATGAACCTACTCCAGGAAGAATAACTTTATCTGCCTGAAGTATCTCACTTGGGTCTCTGGATACTATAACTTCTTCACCGAGTGCTATTAACGCTTTCTCAACACTCTTAAGATTGCCTGCATCATAGTCAATAATCGCTATCATTTTACTGCCTCTCCATATGCTTCTATCTTGTAATAATAAGTAACAAAATCGCTATTAGACATATCTGCTAAAGATATAGCTTCTGTCTCTGATATCTTATATGTATCCTTAAGTGCATTTATAATCTTATCATAGCTTTCCTTCATCTTATCATCTACGCCTAACTCTTTACCTTCAGCCCTGTATGTCTGATATCTGTCAACACCCTTTATAAGAGCATTAATTGCCTCTGTATTCATATTCATCTTTCTGTAATTAAGATATGACTCATACTGTCTTTGAACATACATAACAACCTTTGACTGATTATATATTGTCTCTTCATTACCTGAAAGGTTCATACCACTTAAACTATTATAAACTTTCTCGTATTCGCCATTGATAAAGTAATCTTTAGCTGCATTTACTTTACTGTTGTAATTGATACTATAGCCAAATACCTGTATAAGCATAATAATTCCTGCTATAAGTAATATAAATAAAATGATTGATTTTGGTTTAATCTTAAGAATATCACCTGGTTTAGGTGGTTCTTTAACTTTAACTTTTTTAGGTTTCTTTTCTTTCTTAGGCTTCTTATCTTTTGCCTGTTTAGCCTGCTTTTTCTTTTCTTCTTTCTTAGCTGCAGCCTGTTTCTTCTTCTCCTCAGCCTGAGCCTTTTTGGCTTCCTTAGCCTCAGCCTTCTGCTGATTTTCTATTTGTTCCTGTTCTTCTTCAAGCTTACCTTCTTTTTCCTGCCTAATCTTAAACTGCTGATACCTATACTTAATCTTAGCAATTAAGCCCTTCTTAGGTGCTTCTGGCTGGTCAAGATTAGCTTTACCATGAAATACCTCATCAATGAGCTTCTCATTCTCATCCTGCTCTTTTCCATCATCCACTGTGTTAGTCTTAGCAGTTATTGCATCATCAACAGCCTTTTCAAGCAATTCTCCATCACCTGTTGCCACATTTGCTTCATTAAGATCATCTTCAATACTTTCAAAGAAAATGTCTTTTATAACAGAAAAAATACCTTTTTTATCTTTTTTCTTTTGTTTTTTATTGTGCTTCTTTTTCATAGAAGCTTTATCAGCCTGTGCTTCATCGGCATCTGAAGCTTTATTCTGCACACTGGCTTTATTAGCTGCTTCTGTGCCATTGTCATCAGATGTGCTATCTGAAGATGCATTTGCCTCATTATCAACATTGCCTAAAGAAGCATTATCTGCTGATGAAGCTGAATTATCGGCTAATGTATCCTCAGCAGCTACCTCATCTTCTGACTGCATACCGTTCTCTTTAAGAAGCTCATTCATAGATGATTCATCTGCATTATCATTCATCTCACCTATAAGATCATCCAAATTCATACTTGCAAGACGGTCTTTTTCGGTATCTGATAAACCCATATCATCCATAAGCTCATCGTTCTTATCAAGATTAGTACCAGCAGCTTCATCAACTGGAGTGTCATCTAACATCTTATCAATAGCTTCATCTGCCTGCTTATCCTTAGATGTATCATCTGCTTCTGTCTGCTTATCTGCTTCCTGTGCCTTCTTAGCAACTTCCTCAGGAGTTAATTCTGATACTGTATCATCAGTTATAAATGTTTCCTCCGTATCAGAAGCCGCCATATGACGAGGAACTGTCATAACATCTTTTAATAAATCTTCTATATTATCGTCATTAAGATTTCCATCCTCATCATCATATATATTTTCAAATTTAGTACTCTTCTCATTAGACTTTTCAAAGGCTTCCCTTACCTGCTCTTTGATCTGTTCTTCCTCTTCATCCTTATTCTCTGATTGTGCATTCTCATCTTCAGATAATGATTTCAATAAGCCATCAAGGTAATCCTCTTCATTCTCTGCCACAATTCCACCACCTTCGTAAAATTATAAATAAAATTCTACCATAAAGAATATTAATTAACAACATTAACTAACTCTTTCAATACTTCATATGAGTTAATCTTCATTGTACAAGCTTTGTCTGCTATTTCTTTAGGTATCTGATAAAACGTACTATGTACCCTGTAAAAATGTGCTTTATCATTAATCATAACAATTCTCTCAAATGGCCACCTTATAAGATTAGGATTGTTAAATCCTTCCCCTATCTCAATAACAAGCAGCTTCTTAGCCAATGTCGCTGATAACCATTTGTTGTAGAAATCCCACTGTTTCTCATCTTCATTAATATATGGACAAACCATTCTTTTGGGATTTATTGTTGATTCACCTAGATAATTATGCTTGGTAGACGATATAATAAAATAATTATTCTTATCAAGAAGTTCACCAAACTTATTAAGCATATCTATAAGATTACCATCATTATTATTAAGTGCTTCATCACCAAGACCTATTAATATATAATCATAATCTTTAACATCTTCTCTAATTCTATTACAGTAATCTTGTAATGTATATTCCATATCTATCCTCACAGCCTTAACAATAAATTATGGTGCTATCATTATATAGATAACACCATAATAACATAAATAATATTATCTGAGAAGTTTATCAATCTCATTAACTAACAATCCAATCTCTGGCTTAGATAACTGAACATCAGCTCCTAATGCTTCTCCCTTAGCTCTCATCTGGTCATTAATTAATGATGAGAATATAACAACTGGTATATTCTTTAATTTATCATCTGTCTTGATAAGCTTTGTCAATCTGTGTCCATCCATTAATGGCATCTCTAAATCAGTTATAACACAAGCTACATCCATCTGTGCATCTTCTGAATCCTTCAGAGCAACAAGATTCTCCCAGGCCTCCTGTCCATTAGCACATAATGTAAGATTATCATATCCTGACTTAATAAGTGAATCTGAAATAAGCTTCATAAGTAATGGAGAATCCTCTGCAATTACAATATGTGCTTCATTCTTAGTTCTTCCTTCAAGCTTTTCAATATCTGATACTTTTAATCCTGTCTCTGGACTTATATCTGATACAATTCTCTCAAAGTCAAGAATGATAATTAACTGTCCATTAATCTTAACAACACCTGTTGCAATTCCGCTGTCAGCACTGCTTATTGTGCTGTCTGGCTTAATAATATCTGTCCAGGATACTCTATGTATTCCAACAACCGATGCCACATGAAATGCAACATTAAGCTTATTAAAATTAGTGATAATAAACATATCCTTTGTAATATCTTTAGAAGGTGCACACTTAATAACCTTAGCTAAATCAACTATTGTTATCATTAAATCTCTTGGCATAAACACACCTTCTACACAAGGATGTGAATTAGGTACTGGTGTAACCTTGCTATATGGAACTATCTCTTTAATCTTAGCGACATTAATTCCATAATGATTCCCTCCAACTATGAATTCAAGCACCTCTAATTCATTAGTACCACTTTCCATTAATATATTAGTTTCCATATAGTTTTATCCTCCATAAATCCCGTACTTTTATTGGAATATTATAACAAATCACATACATAATTTCAATTGCTATTACATATAATTATGCAAAATATGAATATTGTCCAATATATTATCTACTTGAATACTTATATTTAAATGCTGATGTTTAAATACTGATATTATTGTATATAACAATATTATTAAAACTTTCTAATCTATATAATATCTACATAATATATAAATTGATGATAATAAAAAAGAGGCTATAAAGCCTCTTAAATAACAATTATTCACTACTCATTCAAAACTGCACATTAAATATATCTTATACATCCGTATCCTGTCAAGTACTTTC
>OGXZ01001602.1_pt1 | contig 12721 bp, 12 predicted proteins | sample 1576431 | NCBI WGS metagenome assembly OGXZ01 (sample SAMEA3541590, study PRJEB24748) | human gut metagenome | biome: human gut; feature: human-associated habitat; material: faeces | place: China | collected 2012
TTCTGCACATTGCCATGAGGCACCTCATTGACGGTGTAGAGGTCACCACAGTCGCTCTGTCCTTACCGTCAGATTATGACCTGAATCGCTTGCGCGAATCTTACCTATTCGGGTTAACCTTAGTGAAGTAAGGATAGAAATTTGTTCAATCGCTTGTCGATAACTTTCCGGAGCAGTAAAAACCAACTCGTAATCATCCCCTCCGCAAAGAGCAGCTTCTTGTTGGCAAGCGATACTCAAACTTCTCAAGGCTACCGATGTTGGAACCGCTTCCCAAACGATCTCCGCCCCAACACGACTGCGTTCCAAAATATGTCCCAAATCAGCTAACAACCCGTCAGAGATATCTGCCGCTGCCGAAGCTATTGACAATAGCGCAGTACCTAACGCATTACGAGGTTCTGGATGGTCCATCTTTTCGATGCACGCCTCAGCAGCATCGGGCATGAGTTTCCAATGCCCCCAGCGGTACTTTAAGCCGGCATACGCGTCTCCAACGGTCCCCGAAACCCAGATATCATCACCAGGTTTAGCCCCAGAGCGCGTTAGCCCCTCTCCTGGAGCTAGTGCACCCATGGCGGTAATGGATATCGTGAGTGGAGCAGGACTTCCATTGACTGTAGCCGTTTTCGTTGTGTCTCCCCCTAGCAATGCACAGCCTCGGCTTTGCGCCAATGCCATCATTGACTTAGAAAAACGACCTAACCACTCATCGTTACGTTCAGGTAAAGCGATGGACAGGAAAAAGGCACGTGGGGTTGCCCCGGCTGCAGCCAAATCTGACAGATTTACCGCTAACGCCTTATACCCAATGATTTCTGGAGGAGTGTGAGGCAAAAAGTGAGTGCCCACACTCATCATGTCACAGGTCACAGCTAAACGCCCTGCACCAGTATCGATCAACGCACAGTCATCACCAACACCCTGACTTTTCCAATCACCAAAAGTCTCATGCGTAAAAAACTGTTCAATTATTTGAAATTCACCTTGTGCCATTCTGGTACGCTCCTCTGTCGATGAGTTCAAAGAACTGCCGATATAAAAAAGACTGCCCTCGCTCAATCCTAAGCGTTGACAGTCTTTGTCGTCATCGACGGTTATCCCTTTGCGTTAACGAGTCTGAAGAGCCTTCACTTCCACATCACGTAATTTGGCTGCGATCGTATTGAGCACAGCATTGGTGTAGCGGTGACCACTCCCGAACTCTTTGGCTAGTTCGATGTATTCGTTCAGAATCACTCGATACGGTGTTTCAGGACACGCCAGAAGTTCGAATGTTCCTAAAACCAATACGCAACGTTCTACCATCGAAACGTGATTCCAATCACGGTCAACAGCCTCAGCAACAATTTTTTGGATTTCGGCTTGACGGTTTAAAGAGCCCTCGAGAATTTGGGCAAAAAACGCCTTATCGGCCAAGACAAAGTCACGCAACAACACATTGGTGCCTTCTACCACTTCGCCATCATCGTCTTGGAGCAGGCCTGAAAGGTGAGCCTCAATGCTGGCATAGTCCCGTGTCGGGTCTGCAAACCACTGATACACCCCCAATAAAGCAAATACTCGGGCTAAATGGCGTGGGCTTACTTTCTGCCCTTTATCCTTTTGTTCCATTTACGTCAATCCTCTGCAATCTTACTCGTCGTCTTCTTCATCGAAATCTTCGGTGTACAACTCGCGATAAAGATTGGCCATTTCTACTGCACAACGGGCGCAATCGCGACCTTTCATGTCCAAACGCACCTTGCACTGTTCGTCATCTTCGGTTGTCAAAATGCCATTAGCAACCGGCACATCGTAGTCCAACGAAATACGCATCACACCAGCTGCGGATTCATTGCTCACAATTTCGAAATGATAGGTTTCGCCACGAATCACAGCGCCCAAAGCAATCAGAGCATCGTAGTCATCACTTTCCGCAAGCTTTTTCAGGGTAAAAGGAATCTCCAATGCCCCAGGAACAGTCACCACCGTGACATCACTGTCTTGAACACCTAACTTACGGAGTTCATCCATGCAAGCCTCAAATTCACCTTTGCCTGCGTATTCGTTGAAGCGCGCGACAACGATACCGATTCGAAGATCTTCCGTCTCCAATTTCGGCTCTAAATAATTCACATCGTCATACCCTGGTGCCATCCACGTCATGGTGAACTTCCTTATGAAAAAATCCTCTCCCATATCACGTAATAGTGGGAGAAAATGGTCATTGTTTATAGTGTGTCTTTCACTGTTGCTTTTACGCCGGAAACAGAACAGTGCAAAAGAGCCGACCTACCTTGGTCGGCCCTTCTTATTGTGATCGTTATTTTACCCTATATAGGGTAGAGGTTGTCAGCTGGACGTAACGCTTTCTCATCAAAGCAGACGCCATCACGGTCTTATGAGCGATAACCAAAGGCAACATTATTGGGCATCACTAGTCCCTTGACGCCTAAGGCTTGGGCTGCATGCCAGCCCCAGCGAGGATCGCGCAACATAGCGCGACCGATATCCACAGCATCCGCCTCGCCTGAGCGCAAAATGGTCTCCGCCTGAACGGGCTCCGTAATTAGGCCTGCGGCAATGGTGGGTAGGCCCGTGGCTTTTTTTATCTCTGAAGCAAAAGGCACTTGATAGCCTGGCGCAACGGGGATATCAGCGCGAATTAACCCACCCGTCGACACATCCACAAAATCACACCCTTGAGCTTTAGCATGATTGAGGAAGGTCACCACATCATCGGGTTGTAAGCCATCGTCCACCCAATCCGTGGCCGATACACGGACACCCACCGCGACATTAGCGGGAACCGCTAACTTCACACGTCGCATGATTTCCAAACCAAAGCGCATGCGTCCCTCTAGAGCACCACCGTACTCATCGATGCGATGATTGGACAGCGGAGACAAGAACTCGTGGATTAAATAACCATGAGCCGCATGGATCATAATGCCATCAATCCCGGCACGGACGGCCCGTTGAGCCGCATTGACAAACGCCTGTTCTATATCTTCGATTTCCTCGGGTAGCAATTCTTTTGGAGTTGGCCAATCCTGAGCAAAGGCAATGGGAGAAGGCGCCAAAGTCCCCCACCCGCCATACAGTGGCTTCAGGGGTTCGCCGCTCGCGGCGCTGGTACTGGCTTTTCGCCCTGCGTGATTTAGCTGGATAAACACTTTCACATCGGGGGCAATATCATGCATCACCTCCAGCATGCGTTTGAGCGCAGCTTCACACTCATCCGACCATAGTCCTAAACAAGCATCCGTAATTCGCCCATCAGGTCGGATCGCCGTCGCCTCAATAGTCAACAAACCCGCCCCTGAACACACAAGTGAGCCATAGTGGACTTTATGGAAAATCTGTACTAAACCACTTTTTGCACGGTACATGCACATTGGCGGAATAGCGATACGATTTTTAATTGTTACAGGACCAATTTGCAAAGGAGAAAAAAGTTCAATCCGATTATTGATCATTTCTGTTCCTATTCCTCTAAAAAATTGGGCTAAGTCCCCACTGGCTCGCCATCTATGCGACTCAGGGAAAACCCTAGCGTTATTAATGGATTATAAAAAACGCTAGTGGCCTTTTCACAGACTTACTAGCGTTTTTTTATTTCATAATGGCCCTTTGTGTTTAGAAAAACGAATCTTCATCGTTGCGAAGAGCTAGCATACGTTCCACATAGCGAGCGATCGTATCAATTTCCAAATTCACGTACATCCCTGATTTGAGCAACTTTAGCGTTGTCACTTCCACCGTATGAGGAATCAAATTGATTTCGATGAGTGTATCCATGGCCGTATCTTCTACCTTGTTGATGGTTAACGATACGCCATTTACGGTTACGGAACCTTTATAGGCCAAATAAGGAGAAAGTGTGCGAGGGGCTCGAATAACGAGTCGATAAGACTCTGCCACTTTGTCCATGCTTTCGACTTGTCCCACGCCATCGACATGTCCACTGACCAGATGGCCGTCAATCGTATCACCCAAACGCATGGCCTTTTCGAGGTTAACCTCTCCAAAGGTATCCAACCCTGTCGTCTTTGACAAGCTTTCTGCCGAGACGTCAACTTTAAACTCTTTCTCGCTAACTTCAATAACGGTCATGCAAGCGCCATTGACCGCAATCGAATCGCCAACTCGAACGGTATCTAACCCCAGACCTGGTGCATAAATCGTTAATCGAACACCATCCCCCAAAGGTTCTGGTTCACGAACTTTACCAATGGCCTGAATAATCCCCGTAAACATTATGATCTTCTCCTAAATATAGCTCGCAAATCATCACCTACTTGCGAAAAATCTGCGATATGCCACCGAGGGGCTGTATTGGGTGAGCTAGGTTCTTCGATGTTAGCGATAGCTCGCCCCGTCCCAAAAAAGCAAGGCGCAGTATATAGCAGAATTTCATCCACTAAATCTCTCGCTAAGAAGGCTCCATTGAGCGTTGCTCCTGCCTCAAGGTGAACCTCATTGACCTCATGCTGTGCAAGTACCGACAACATTTTAGCGAGATCCACTTTCTCTGTATGCAGTGGGTCGGGCAGAATCGTGATTTTCGCCCCTTTCTTCTCGAGAGCCAATCGTCTTAACGGATCATCCTGCGCAGCAAATATCCATACTTGTCCATCCTCAAAGAGCTTTGCTTGAGGAGGGGTTTGTAACTTTGAATCAACGATCACCTTATAAGGGAATCGTACTTGATCAGGAAGTCGGACATTCAAATGTGGATCATCCGCTAACACCGTTCCAATCCCACTCACAATGGCGCCCGCTTGCCCACGCCAGTATTGGTTGTCTTTGCGTGCCTCTTCTCCTGTGATCCAATTAGAGCGACCATCCGATAAGGCCGTTCTACCGTCTAGTGTAGACGCACACTTGAGTCGAACCCATGGGCGGTGCTCTGTCATCCGAGTAAAGAAACCTGCGTTCATCTCCCAGGCCTCTTTCGACAACACATCAGAGCGAACGTCAATGCCGGCTTCGCTAAGCATAGCTAATCCCCGTCCAGCCACTGCTGGATTGGGATCTTTCATGGCGGCTACCACGCGCTTGATTCCGCTCTTGATCACTGCCAGAGCACACGGAGGTGTCCTTCCGTAATGCGAACACGGTTCTAGCGTGACATAAAGTGTTGCGCCTTGTACGCTCACTTGGCGCTCAAACGCATCACGAAGCGCCATAATCTCTGCATGAGAGCCACCGACTTGTTGAGTAAAGCCTTGAGCAATCACTTTGCCCTCTTTAACAATCACCGCTCCCACACTGGGATTGGGAGGTGAAAGACGTTTAGCGAGTCGCGCTTGTTCTAACGCTAAGCGCATCCAATGAGCATCGTTTTCCATCTGCCGCATCTCTTACTTAATGCGCGCTTCTTCTACAGCGCGGCGCAAACTATCCACCGTCTTGTCCGTCGTTGGTGCCGCATGCAGGTCCACTGTCGTGTCACTGGTTTCCACGCTTTTACGAATCATGACAATATAGGATTCAGGGTCTTGGATATTGAGGTACACCGACGCAAAACGAATGTAGGCTATCGTATCGAGTCGACTTAACGCATCCATCACCAAGTCACCTAAACGACTCGAGCGAATTTCTCGCTCACCTGTCAAAATCATTTGTTGCTCAATAAAATCAACAGCATCTTCTACTCGGTCATACGATACTGGGCGTTTGCGTAACGCCAAAGTCATCGAACCGAGGAGTTTCTGGCGGTTATACTCACTTCGAACCCCTCCTCTTTTCACCACTAATGGCAAAACAAGGTGAGCGCGTTCAAACGTTGTAAATCGCTTTCCACAAGCCAGACACCGACGTCGACGACGAATAATGGAACCCTCATCAGGGGTACGAGAGTCGACTACCTGAGTATCTTTATGTTGGCAAAATGGGCAACGCATAACCTATCCTTTTGACTACAGCAAAACCGAAAACATAGAGAACGCTGCGCTGTCAACAGCGCCTCGACTTAGCAAGTTTACCCCTGTCAGCAATTTTTCGCGAGGCCCAAACACAAAATAAGGGCCGTAACCTCTCTAAAAGCTACAGCCCTTGTGGTAATCGTACTCTGTCTTGTGTCTTTTGTGGATAATTAATCACGATACACAGGATGAGCCTTGGTCAAGCCCGCCACTTCCTCACGAACGCGAGCCAAAACCGCTGCATCGTTGGGCGCCTCAAGGACGTCAACAATCAAATTCGCGACGTGACGCGCATCCTCTTCAGTGAATCCACGAGTGGTCATCGCGGGAGAACCCAAACGGATGCCAGACGTAACAAAGGGCGTTTCAGGATCATGAGGAATCGCGTTCTTATTGACGGTGATATTGGCTTCATGCAACGCCGCCTCCGCCGCTTTCCCTGTAATCTTTAACGGACGTAAGTCCACCAACATCACATGGCTTTGCGTACCACCCGAAACGATACGTAGCCCACGTTTTTGCAATTGCTCAGCCATCGCTGCAGCATTCTTGAGCATCTGCTGACCGTAGAGTTTGAACTCAGGACTCAGAGCTTCACCCAACGCTACCGCCTTTGCAGCGATGACATGCATCAACGGACCACCCTGCATCCCAGGGAAAACAGCAGAGTTAATTTTCTTTTCTAAATCAGGGCGTACAAAAATCAACCCTCCACGTGGTCCACGCAAAGTTTTATGCGTGGTTGTGGTCACAATGTCAGCATGCCCAAATGGTGTGGGATAAACCCCCGCCGCAATCAAACCTGCGTAATGAGCCATATCGACCATTAAGAGTGCCCCTACCGAATGAGCAATCTCCGCAAAACGCTTAAAGTCAATCTGCAACGAATAAGCCGAAGCCCCCGTAATAATCAGCTTAGGATGATGTTCTTTGGCCAAGGCTTCAACTTGGTCGTAATCGATCACTTCGTTTTTATCTAAACCATAGGGCACCACATTGAAATACTTGCCGGAGTAATTCAAATGCATACCATGAGTTAAATGGCCACCTTCAGCAAGTGACAACCCCATGATGGTATCACCAGGATTGAGCAAGCCAAAAAAGACGGCGGAGTTCGCCTGTGCGCCCGAATGTGGCTGAACATTCACAGCCATTTCAACGCCTGCTGGCTCGCAGAAAAGCTTTTTGGCGCGATCAATGGCGAGCTGCTCCACCACGTCCACATTTTCACAACCGCCGTAGTAACGCTTACCTGGGTAGCCTTCGGCGTATTTGTTGGTCATTTGAGACCCTTGAGCCTGCATCACCGCTGGTGAGGCATAGTTTTCACTGGCGATGAGTTCAATATGAGCCTCTTGACGAGCATTTTCCGCTTCAATGGCCTTCCAAACGGCTTCATCGGTCACCGCAATCGTATTTGAACGTTTGTACACGATAAGTTCCTTAAAAAAAGAAAAAACAAAAAAATCTTGTAGCTGTTTATGGTCTACGCACTACCGTTTCTGATGGCGCCACCATGTTCAATCTCTCTTAAGCCATCAAACGAGGATTTTGGCTATAAAACCCCACCCATTCAGCGGTAGCCAGAATATGCCCCTCCATGGCCATAAGCGCATCCGTCCAAGTGAAATATTCCTTGACATCCAATGTCGGAATATCGAGAGCGATCACGATAAAACGATACCCATGCCAACGTGCATCACACACGGGCGGGCATGGCCCATCGTATCCAGTTCCCACTTCCCCCATCTGTACCACTTGGCCTCGGGAATAGTCATTCACACCAGGGCGCCCCCAGCCTGGCACCAATTTATCTAACAAGGCACCTTCAGGAAGCTCACGTACATCACAGCCGACATTAATCTGAATCCAATGAACAAAACGGCGACGGCTTTGTGTCACGGGGATTTCATCTTGTTGATCCCGTTCATTAAATTGTGTCGGCACGTCGTCATCCAAGCAAGCCAATACAAACGATTGCGTTCCTTCCGGCACTTCAGACCAGGACAACTGAGGGTTACGATTTTCGGCAGTCACACTATCTTGAACAGTAGGTTCGTATTGTCCATAGGCACAGCGACTCGGAATCTTTCCCCCAAACTCAAACGTGGTTGACTTTAATTTCATGAACTTGGTTCTCCCTTACGTGTTGTTCAGACCGTATCATCCTCTTAAACATTCGGCTCGAAGCGTTAAGAGTCAAACAACGACCTGTCCTATTCTAAGCGAAGACGTAAGCTATTTTGCTCTCTAGACCATAAAGTCTTTACGCACCTGACTCTTTGCTAAGCAATTAACCCTACCGCTTCAAACACCATCACCGAATAAAAAATCGGCCCATGCAGGCCGATTTTATTGTGATTAATTTGTTAGCCAAAAAGTCGCGGGACCGTCATTGGTCAGACTAACTTGCATATTGGCCCCAAACTCCCCCGTTTGGGCAGGATGCCCCAAAGAGGAGAGAGTGGTCAAAAAATGCTCATATGCCCGCCGACCTTCCTCGGGGCTTGCAGCCCCCTGAAATCCAGGACGATTCCCCGAATGGGTATCCGCAGCCAGAGTAAACTGAGACACGACCAACAACTCACCTTGAATATCCTGTACAGACAGGTTCATACGGTCATTGTCGTCAGAAAAAATGCGTAATTTCAGCACTTTTTTCGCCAATTTCTCAATCTTCTCAGCTGTATCACCAGGTTGTCCACAGACAAAAACTAACAGGCCGGAACCGATCGAAGATTTCACACACCCGCCAATGCTGACACTAGCCGATGTCACTCGCTGGACTAACACTAACATTGCTTTGTTATTCCACTTTAACCTTAGCCCACTTACGTTTGCCGACTTGCAAAACAAAGGAAGCCCCTTTGGTAATCATCTGACGGCGATCTGTCACTTTTTCGCCATCAATACGAACACCACCCTGATCAATAGTACGGTTCGCCTCCCCTGTAGAATCGGCTAACCCCGCCATCTTGATCAACACGCCTAGAGGCATCTGTCCTTCGGGGGCGACAACAGAGACTTCAGGAATATCGCTTGGCATGGCTCCTGCGCGGAAGCGTTGGTTAAATTCCTCCTCAGCCGCGTTGGCCGCCGCTTCACTATGGAAACGAGCCACGATTTCTTTTGCAAGCAGGACTTTGGCATCACGCGGATTGCGTCCTTCTGAGCATTCTTTCTTCAGTTGTGCAATCGTCTCGTTGCTCTTCAAGCTCAAAAGGTTGTACCAGTCCCACATCAGTGCATCCGAAATGGACATCACCTTGCCAAACATATCATTCGGCTCATCGGTAATGCCAATGTAGTTGTGTTTGCTCTTGCTCATTTTGATTTGACCATCAAGGCCAACCAATAATGGCATCGTCAAAATGCACTGCGGATCTTGACCGTATTGGCGCTGCAACTCACGTCCCACGAGCAGATTGAAGCGCTGGTCGGATCCACCCAACTCCAAGTCAGCCTTTAAAGCGACGGAGTCATAGCCTTGCATCAAGGGATAGATCAGCTCATGCATTGCAATCGGAGCTTGCTCAGCATAACGCTTCGCAAAGTCATCACGCTCAAGTAAACGAGCCAGCGTATATCGGGAGGCCAACTGAATCAAACCCACAGACCCCAATGTGTTCGACCACTCGGAGTTGTAGCGGATTTCGGTACGATCAATATCTAACACCATACCGGCTTGCGCAAGATAGGTTTCTGCGTTGGCCACAATTTGTTCATGCGAAAGCGGTGGACGCGTAACATTGCGCCCCGATGGATCGCCAATGGCAGCCGTAAAGTCGCCAACCAAAAAAATCACGGTGTGTCCCATGTCTTGCAATTGGCGTAACTTGTTGAGCACCACCGTATGACCAATATGAATATCGGGCGCCGTCGGGTCTAAGCCTAACTTGCAACGAAGTGGGATACCTGTCGCCTTGGAACGCGCAAGTTTCTGCTCGAACTCTGATTCAATCAAAAACGTGTCCGTCCCCCTTCGAATTAACGCCATCGCTTCACGGATTTCATCTGTAATGGGGTATACCGGCTTTTCCGTATCCTTGACCTCTGACATCAACTTGTCCTTTTCTACAACATCTTCGACGGAAAAAGAAATTAAAGGAACGCACTTCCGCCAGTCAACGTCCCCATATGGCCTATTGGAAAACCCTAGGTTCGAACTTTTTCGTAACGAAAGGTTGTCATGAATCACCCCAATAGGCGTCTTCTGCTTTAAAATGCAATGGTACTATTGTTCCTGTTTTTGGCCTTTTTCGCAACCCAAGCATCATGACCTTGCCACATTTCTTCGTCAACATGCCAAAAGCGACTGGCTGCGCAGTCCGTCCTGGGTTGCTGAGCTCCTCCTGTCGCCAAATCCAGACTTTTTCTAAGCACTCCTTTCTTGGGCTTGCTTGTACATTAGCACTCTCGATGCCTCTGCATGCCGCAGGATTATTAGCGGAGACGTTGCCTTCGTTGATACAACCTCAACCTGTTGCAAACTCCGCCTTGGAAGCGTTACGAAGCCTCGATCTTACCGAGCGAAACTATACGATTCAACCAGGAGAGACGTTTTTATCTCTCTATGGGAAATTGGGTGCCAAAGATCCTGCCGCTCTTGATTTCATACGCAAGCACGCGGAACTTCGTCCACTAACCATCCCACAACCTGGTCAATTTGTCAGTGCTGGTCTATATGCTGATGGACGTTTCGCGTATTTACGTATGTATATGGAAGGGCCTCATGATCGAGACAATCGGATGCTCGAACTACGTAGGGATAATAACACCTTAGAGGCGAACGCCATCCCTTTCACATTTGATACGATTGAAGAAGTCACCTCTGGCAAAATTAATGGCTCTCTCGCTAAAGCGGCCAAAGATTTGAACCTGCCTGATCACGTCGTTGAAGAAATGCTGTCTGTGTGGGAGGGCGATGACAATCCTCTCGCTAAGTTGCACCGCGGTGATCTTTTACAAGTTGTCTATGAACGTAAATTCGCTGATGGTCATTTTGTTCGCAATGGTCATCTTTTAGGTATCCGCATTACCCGAGGCGCCCAAACACACGAAGCTTTTTGGCTCCCTGAGCTTGAAAGCTACTATACCGCCTCAGGTCAATCCGTTCGCCAAACCTTCCTTCGCGTGCCTCTCGAAGTCAAAGAGGTGAGTAGCGAATTTTCCCCGATGCGACGCCACCCCATTACAGGGAAGCTACGTCCGCACAATGGTACCGACTTTCGCGCTCCCAAAGGCTCTCGCATTTTCGCGGCTGCCGATGGAGTCGTCTCTTTTGTCGGTTTTCAGCGCCGTGGTTATGGGCGATATATCAAAATCGATCATGGGCAGAATCGTGAAACGGTTTATGCCCATATGTCTAAAACGCAACCCGGTATCGCTGTTGGACAAAAAGTTAAACGTGGCCAGGTCATTGGCTACGTCGGACGAACCGGACTCGCCACAGGCAATCACTTGCACTATGAACTGGTCATTAACGGCGTTCAGATCAACCCTTTGACAGCCGATCTTCCCGATACCGCTAATTTGACCAATGCTCAGATGGCCAAACTGAAAGCTATTGCCAATCCTTTGCAAGAGCGTTTCACGATGTTAGCCAAAGCAGAAGCGGGGCCCAATCGCCCATCCTTAGTAGGAAATGCTGCATTAAGTGGCGAAATCAAATTTGATCGGGGTTTCCGTAGCAGTTTCCCTGCCCGTTCGATTATTCGCACGAATTTAGCGCAACAAAGACCAGAGCAACCTTGACCTTCGCAATGATCTTTATTGTGGCTTAACCTATGCCGGATCGGAAAATAACCATTGGGCTCATGTCTGGCACCAGTCTTGATGGTGTCGACGCTGTGGCCATGTCTTTTCAACCTAATCGTATGACCGAGTTAGGGCATGCTTTCGTCGCGATGCCCGAAAAACTCCGAGTCCATCTTCATTCCCTTTGTTTTCCTGGGGAAAATGAAATTGACCGCATGGGAATTGCTGGGATTGCGTTGAGCGAACTCTATGCTGAAGTCACACTGTCACTTTTGCAACAACTCAATCTTTCAGCACAAGATGTAACTGCGCTCGGAGCACACGGTCAAACCATTCGTCACCGTCCAGAGAAAGGGTTTACCACTCAGTTATTGCAACCCGCCTTACTGGCCGAACGTACAAACATTGACGTCATTTGCGACTTTCGATCTCGTGATATTGCCGCGGGTGGCGAAGGAGCCCCCTTAGTTCCAGCGTTTCATGCTGCGACGTTCACAGGGCCAGTTCCTCGAGCTATTCTCAACATTGGGGGCATCTCTAACCTATCTCTGCTACCTTCACAACAAGAATCTACGTCCGTCCGCATCTTCGGAGGCGATACGGGACCTGGGAACATCTTATTGAACCATTGGTGTGAGAGCCATATTGGTGAAACCTTTGACCGGAACGGCCATTGGTCGCGAACGGGTAAACTCTGCCTTCCTCTGCTCAATGAGATGCTATTAGACCCCTACTTTTCTCAACCTTTTCCAAAATCAACAGGAAGAGAGCATTTTAGTGAATTTTGGCTTCAAGAAAAGCTATCCGCTTTCAAAGCTCTACCACCAGAAGATGTTGCTCGCACCCTAACCGAACTCACGGCTGTAAGCATCATCCAAGCACTACATCGAGAAGCACCCGAGATTGAAGAAATTTTTGTTTGTGGTGGAGGAGCTTTTAACCACTTTTTACTTGAACGCTTACAAAGCCATTTTAAGGGGCTTGTCACCACCACCGACCAACTGGGGGTCACTTTCCTCATATTCTCCCAACACCATTATCTTCTTCACGAG
>OGXZ01001603.1_pt1 | contig 12720 bp, 10 predicted proteins | sample 1576431 | NCBI WGS metagenome assembly OGXZ01 (sample SAMEA3541590, study PRJEB24748) | human gut metagenome | biome: human gut; feature: human-associated habitat; material: faeces | place: China | collected 2012
AAGGCAAGGTAATGATATACGTATATAGAAAAATCCCATCGGGGATGATGGGATTTCTGCTAATGTTGCTGGACTTATCTATGGGACTAATGTCGCGATTGCATCCTCTATTCGTATTAATTCGGACTGTCTTGGAGATTCCGTTGTCACCTCCAACAACCATTCTTTTGCTAGTTGCTTTGTGAGATATTTACCTTTCTTACACTTCATCCAGTTTGTAACGGCCTTTTTTAATAAATCCTTTTCTATATATAGCAAACCTGTTTGATACGGAGTTGTCTGACCTTCTACGAAATAATCCAATATTGAATAAACCAGAGCATCATTTCTTGTTGCATCGCAAAGATAAAGCGCTAAAGCGTTGGCTAATGACTCTTCACGGAAATATCCGTACAACTGTCCCAAATCCTTAAGGTTGCCTGCACCATTGATTCCAAATTCTGTCTCATCGAATACGTCCATCATAAGGTGCATTAGTTCGTGTAAAAGAACGAATGTAAATAATGCCTCAAAAGAAGGGTTATCATTTTTTTTTGAGATATCATATATATGGTCAACCCAAAGGAAAATACTACAATGCTCACTTACATCTTCAAAAGAATGTATTGAACTTGCTTGGGCCTGAATAAATCCTTCACCGGCAAAATAACGTTCCGTGTCTCGTATGTAACAACCCAGACGAACAGCATTATTCAGCTTCTCTCTTTCATTAGCTTTCTTAAATTTTTTATTGGCAATATTGTCATGGAGTTCTTTCTTTGATAATACAATCGATTTTACAGTATCAGAAGGTATTTCTCTTCCATCAATGGTTTTGTCTCCACACATTTTCGATGATACCAAATAGATATTCACGCTATTTAGCAACTGATATATACATTTAGACTTATCAAAATCTTTTATTCTCTTTTTTGAGAGATTATTATAAATAGTATCTATATAATCAGACAGAATGCATCCTTCTATAATTTTTTTAATTTCTTTATATGCGCTTTCTAAGTTGGTGTTTAATATATCCCTATCTTTAAATTCTTTGAGGGCCTCCTGTCTTTCTATAACACTTATGTACGAAATATTTGATATTCTTGTAGGGTACACATTGTCAAACACTTCGTCTGCACGTTTAATAAGGTCTTCTGGCCCTTTCTTTTTGATTTTCTTTACAATTGACATATAATTAATATTTTAAAATGTTAAACTTTCTGGTAATGAAATAAAATTATCAGGCAAACTAAGAGAACTGACCTCTTTCTTCTTGTCATACTCAATAGTGTACCATTCCGCATTGTCTTGCTTGCCAAGGGCAAGCAGAATACTGGCATTTGCTTTGGGCTTATGCTGAAGCCAGAACTGGTCGAAACCATCCCTGTCATTTTTCATCTCTTTTCCATTTATCTTTTCTCTCAACTCAAAGTAAGTTCCATAATAGCATAACTCGCATATGCGAAATAATTCTTCCATGCTCTTGATTATCTCACTGCGTTTGAGTTCTTGTCTTGTATGCAAAAGCATCCACAGATAGATTATCTTCGACTCTTTGGTTGGAAAATCAATCAGTATGCGCTCGTTAGTCGATGCATTTTGAAGAAATACGTCATATCTGCCCATATTATTCATCCGAGTGCCAACTTTCTTTTCCTTATTCGGTCGTGCATCAACAACTTCAACTTTAAATAGAGGCATCCCACGGAACAATGATTGGATTTTCTCTATTGGAGAAAGAAATTCGTTCACTATCCACTCGTCATCGTTTTCCTTGCCTTTCTTATATAATAGATACATCAGTTTTGCAACTCCTCCTTGTTGAAGTATCTTTTCTATTGCATTATATTTAACAAAGAAATCTCCATTGCCTGATATGATATCAAGAACATTATGGATTTTCCCCATTGCTTCCTCTGCACTTGTTTGTTCAACTTCCAGTAACTTTGTAAGCTGCAAGTCATCATCGCTTGATTTTGTTCTACAAGAAATGATTGACAGTAATTCTGTATTATTTTGTCGAATCAAATCTAATAATGTTGTATAAATATTGCGAATCATATTTTTTTAATGCAAAGGTATTATGTTTTTATTATAACATCAAGAAAAATAACACCATTTCTTAAATTGAGCATCAAACTTCTTTGAAGTAAAGGTTGAGAAATCGTTAGGGAGGCGAGTATCAACAAGAAATAATTCCAAACGATGAATAACCGTTCGCTGATGTTTCTTGGTTCTTTCACCAATATATCTTCCAGTATGTGTGTCAATTCTTTTACGATCGGCATATTCTTTGAAGAATTCTATTGGAGTCTGCTGTAGTTTTATACGGTTTTGTTCTTCTGCGTCAACAAGAGATTCTATTTGTCGTTCAATACGCTCTTTCGCAGTTGATGGAGTTGTTATCGTTTCATGAAAGTTCTCAGAATCTACATACGAATGAGTAGCTTCCATCAATTCTTTCAGAAATCTATTCGTACTCTCAGAAACAGCATTTGTGCTTTCACAAAACTTCGACTTACTAACAACACATCGTTGTTTTTCTGCATTCCAAGTCTTGCACTCTATACGATGACGAGTGCTAAGTTTAATGACGTTTCCATTCCAACGGCAAAACATCAGTAAAAGAGATTCTGCCTTCTTGGGTTCTTTTAAATAAAGTTTATATTCATACATTCTGACTTTAGAGGGGAAAAGAGGGGACGTTTTGAGGGGACAATCCACTCCAATCCACAGATTATTACATACAGAGAAGACCACCATCCGCACCTCTTAAAAGGAATTCGGATGGTGTTCTAACTATATGGGTATATGTCTGTTATGCACTGTGCTTACCGATGCTTATCATACAGACGGCCATCGTGCAAAAGACTCTCTTTATTACTCCCACTCGATAGTTGCTGGTGGCTTTGAGGAGATGTCGTAGCATACGCGGTTTACTCCACGTACCTTGTTTATTATCTCGTTGCTCACCTTTGCCATGAAATCGTATGGCAGATGAGCCCAGTCGGCTGTCATGGCATCGGTAGAAGTCACGGCGCGCAGAGCAACAGGATGCTCGTAAGTGCGCTCGTCGCCCATCACACCCACAGAACGTACTGTGGAGAGGAGCACCGTGCCTGCCTGCCATATCTGGTCGTAGAGAGACACCTCAATCTCGCCGTTCTGCATGTCGGCAGGAACGCCGGCAGCCAATACGCGACGCGCATCCTCTCCGGAGAGACGCACCTTGTAGTCGCGCAGACCGCGGATATAGATATCGTCGGCATCCTGTAGGATGCGAACCTTCTCAGGAGTGATGTCGCCGAGGATACGCACTGCCAGTCCCGGACCCGGGAACGGATGGCGTGTGATGAGATGCTCAGGCATTCCCATCGAACGACCCACGCGGCGCACCTCGTCTTTGAACAGCCATTTCAGCGGTTCGCAGAGCTGCAGGTTCATCTCCTTTGGCAGTCCGCCCACGTTGTGGTGGCTCTTTATCACCTTGCCCGTGATGTTGAGACTCTCGATGCGGTCAGGGTATATAGTGCCCTGAGCCAGCCATTTTGCTCCCGTCTGCTTCTTCGCCTCGGCGTTGAACACCTCTACGAAGTCCCTTCCGATAATCTTGCGCTTCTTTTCAGGATCTGTCACTCCTGCCAGGTCGGCGAAGAATTTCTCGCTTGCGTCCACACCGATAACGTTCAGACCCAAGCACTTGTAGTCCTCCATCACGTCGCGGAACTCGTTCTTGCGCAGCATACCATGGTCTACGAAGATACAGGTGAGGTTCTTGCCTATTGCCTTGTTGAGCAATACGGCGGCAACGCTTGAGTCCACGCCGCCGGAGAGTCCGAGAATCACCTTGTCGTCGCCCAGCTGCTCCTTCAGTTCCTTCACCGTAGTCTCCACAAAGGAGTCTGCGCTCCAGTCCTGGCGGCTTCCGCAGATGTCAACCACGAAGTTCTTCAGCAACTGAGTGCCCTGCAGCGAGTGGAACACCTCCGGATGGAACTGCACCGCCCATACCGGCTGCTTTGTAGAAGCGTAGGCAGCAAACTTCACATTTGCTGTCGACGCGATACACTTGTAGTCCTCCGGTATCGCCGTTATCGTGTCGCCGTGGCTCATCCACACCTGCGATTTGTCCACGAAGCCTTTGAAGAGAGGGTCCTCTTTGTCGAACTGCTCCAGACATGCCCTTCCGTACTCGCGAGAGTCGGCAGCCTCCACCTTACCACCGTTGGAATAGGAGATGTATTGCGCTCCATAGCAGATGCCCAGAACAGGTATTCTGCCGATGAACTGGCTGAGGTCAACCTTAAACGCCTCCTTGTCGTGAACAGAGTAGGGGCTTCCGCTGAGTATCACTCCAATGACGCTCTCGTCGTCTTTCGGAAACTTGTTGTAAGGCATAATCTCGCAGAAGGTGTCGAGCTCGCGTACGCGGCGTCCGATGAGCTGCGTGGTCTGTGAGCCGAAGTCTAAAATAATGATCTTCTGTTGCATTTACTTATATAGTTTAGATGATATTGTTTCTTGTATCTGAGTCACTTTATATCCATTAAAATCCCTTTATAACCCGGAGATGAAATCCTCAGCCTCCTTCAGCGTGTCGAGCTTCCCTACATCGAGCAGGCGGAGGTCCTTTTTCAGATATCCCCGGATATTGTGGTCGGCACATGCTTTGAGATAGAAGTCAATGATGCCGAATTTGTCGCCGAACCCGTTGAACAGCGGGAACAGCCTTGGCGAAAAGGCATGTATGCCGGCGAAGGCGTATTTGTGGCATTTGTCCGGATCGAGACCTTCATGAGGTGATTTCACCTCTCCCGTCTCAATGTTGGTCCATCCCACGAGCCTCATGTCGTCGTTGAAGAGCAGATAGCGTTTCGTCTTTCTCTCGCTCACGAGCAGCAATGCGTCGACACCGCTCTCATGGTCAGCCTCGGCATAAAAACGTTGCAGGTCTACGTTGCTCAGTATGTCCACATTGTGTATCAGTATCGGCCTGTCGCCGAGGAAGAGTGGCGCAGCCTTCTTTATTCCGCCTCCCGTGTCGAGCAGCTTCTGCGATTCGTCGGATATGCGGATGTCAACACCGAAGTTGTTATTGTCTTTTAGGTAGTCTGTTATCTGTTCGGCAAAGTGGTGTACGTTCACTACGATGCGCTCCGCATCGCTTGTCTTCAGCTTCTCTATGACGTGCCTGATGAGCGGTTCTCCTCCCACGCTCACCATAGCCTTTGGCATGTGGTCGGTGAGCGGCTTTAGTCGGGTGCCGAGTCCGGCGGCGAATATCATAGCCTGCATCATGTCTTTTTTATAATTATAAAAATGGATATGCGTGCAAAATTACTTATTTTCTTTGTAACGGCAAACATTTCTTACGCATAATGTGAATCCCACGTTGCAATGAATGTTTGGATTATGTTAAAATCAACAATGTATGAGCAGAAATAGGGGAGCAAGGGGTGGTAATTGCCATAAATTCGTTACTTTTGCAGATAGATATTATAGATATTGACTCGAAAGATTTTAATAGGTAAAGAGTTATGAACATTCTTTTATGCGGTGGTGCCGGATTCATCGGCACCCACACAATCATTGAACTTGACAAGGCTGGTCACAGCGTAGTAGTGGTGGACAATTTCTTCAACTCCAAGCCGGAGGCGCTCAAGAGAGTATCAGAGCTTATCGGCAAGGAGGTGAAATGCTATGACGCCGATGTGAGAGACAGGGACGCGATGGAGAAGATCTTCGGCGAGAACCAGTTCGACGCCGTTATCCACTATGCCGGACTGAAATCCGTCGGAGAGTCGGTGGCAAAGCCATTGGAGTACTATGAGAACAATATGGTGGCAACGTTTGTCCTCGTTGACGTGATGCGCAAGCATGGCTGCAAGAACATCATCTTCTCAAGTTCAGCCACTGTGTATGGCGACCCGGCGATGATTCCTATCACAGAGGAGTGTCCGAAGGGCTACTGCACCAATCCTTACGGCCAGACAAAGTGGATGCTTGAGGAAGTGCTTAAAGACGTACACCATGCCGATCCTGAATGGAACGTGGTATTGCTGAGATATTTCAATCCTATCGGTGCACATCCGAGCGGCAAAATCGGCGAAGACCCTAACGGTATTCCAAACAACCTTATGCCTTACATCACACAAGTGGCAGTGGGCAAGAGAGAAGAGCTCGGCGTGTTTGGCAACGACTACGACACACCCGACGGAACGGGAGTGCGCGACTATATCCATGTGTGCGACCTGGCTGCCGGTCACGTGTGTGCGCTGAAGGCTATCGAGCGCAACTGCGGACTTGCCGTATATAACCTCGGAACAGGTCACGGATATTCGGTGCTCGACGTGGTGAAAGCCTTCGAGAAGGCCAACGGCATCAAGATAAAGTATTCTATCAAGCCACGCCGTGCCGGTGACATCGCCACCTGCTACTGCAATCCTGCAAAGGCAAAGGCAGAGCTGGGCTGGGAGGCACACTATGGCATCGAGGAGATGTGTCGCGACAGTTGGAATTGGCAGAAGAACAATCCTAACGGATACGAAGACTGATGATTGATATTCCCTCCCTTAGCTGTATTAGCCTGTAGGCTTTATTTCTTGCAGGGTGGTGATGCCAGGTTGAGGAGGAAAAAAGATATTCTGAATTCTCTGATTCTTGAATTCTTGACGACACGATCCGGATTGACGGTTGTAATGGTCAAGAGTTGAGGAATTGGAGATTTTTTTTGTTTAACCCAAATCGGGCATTAGCGCTTGCTTGGATTTTGCTTTTAGAAGAGTGGATTTTGATACGTGTTTTTTATCTTTTTTAATCATACTTTTCTTTGAACCATACCTAATAATAGGTAATTGTTTATACCTTTGCATTTGTATATAACAAGAATTAAGTATGTCATGGAAATAGAAGAAAGAGAAAAAAAGATTTATCGTGTCACGCTGATGGGAAGTGTCGTCAATGTGGTGCTTCTCGTGTTCAAGTTCGTTGCCGGTATCCTCGGCGGTTCGGCAGCCATGATTGCTGATGCCGTGCATTCATTGTCAGACTTCCTCACGGATATCGTGGTGATAGCCTTCGTGCGCATCAGTTCAAAACCCGTTGATGAAGACCACGACTATGGCCACGGCAAATATGAGACACTCGCCACATCGATAATCGGTCTCGCCCTGCTCGCTGTGGGACTATACATATTCTATAACGGATGCCTTCAGATATGGGATGTGATGCGTGGCGAGGAAATCCATCAGCCGGGAATGATAGCCCTTTTGGCTGCCCTCTTGAGCATCGCACTGAAAGAATGGACCTTCCGCTTTACGGCACGTGTGGGAAAACAAGTTGGGTCGCAGGCAGTTGTTGCCAATGCCTGGCACCATCGCAGCGACGCCCTCTCCTCGATAGGTACAGCTGTGGGAATCGGTGGAGCGATATTGTTGGGAAAGAGTTGGGCGGTGCTCGACCCTATAGCTGCCGTTGTGGTGAGCCTTTTCATTGTGAAGACAGCCCTCGGACTAATCGGCAGCTCGTTTGGAGAACTGCTCGAGAAGAGCCTGCCGAAGGAAATGGAAGACGAGATTGTTGCCATTGCCAATAGAGAACCGTGTGTCAGCGACATCCACAATCTCTGCACCCGTCATATAGGCAACGACATTGCCATAGAGATGCACCTCAGAATGCCGGGCGACATCAGTCTGACGACTTCGCATGAGCATGCCACGAACATAGAACATGAGTTGCGTCGCCGCTTCGGCAAGCGCACGCATATCAATATCCATGTGGAGCCGCTGAAATGATCCATCGGTCATTATGCCGTTAGAAGTATGTAAACCCAAACAAAATCCACTCTTCTAAAATGCAAAATCCAGGCAAGCCCTAACGACCGATTTGGGTTATAAATCGGGTGCCAATTCTGCCCATGTGGGGCAAGCAGCGTGCCCATGATGAGAAAGCAGCGTGCCCATGATGGGCAAGCACCGTGCCCAATTTTTGCCGTTAATCTTGTAGACCGCAAATACAATTTCCGTATTACGATAGTGATAATTGTCGTTTCGGTTTTACAGTAGTTATTGAAATAAAAAAGTTGTGAGTCTGCCATGAAGGTAAACCCACAACTTTGTCTTTTTTTTCATCTTGTCCGCAGATTGCGAACCACTGTTTATTTTACTGGAATCTTCTCTACTCTTCTTTCGTGGCGTCCGCCCTCAAAAGGAGTCTTGAAGAATTCGTCCATTATTGTCTCAGCCAATTTGTTGGCGATGAAGCGACCTGGCATAACGAGAACGTTAGCATTGTTGTGCTGACGGATCAAACCAGCCACTTCCTTGTCCCATGCAAGACCAGCGCGGATGCCCTGATGTTTGTTCAGTGTCATCACCATTCCCTCGCCGCTGCCGCAGATAGCGATGCCAGGATAGCACTCGCCGCTCTCTACTGCCTCTGCCAGAGGATGAGCGAAATCAGGATAGTCACAACTTGTGTCGCTGTATGTACCGAAGTCCTTATACTGATAACCTTTAGATTCCAGATACTGGATTACAAACTGCTTCAAAGGGAAACCTGCGTGGTCGCATGCCACTCCAACTGTCTTTACTTCCATAGTCGTAAGTTTTTTAAGGGTTATTATTTGCGTTTATAAGCTCAATGTTCTTGGCTTAGGGTTAGAGATGCGGAGGACTCCTTTTTTAGAGAAGTCCTCCCGCGACTCCTATTTGTTTTTCTTCAATCCTTTATAGTCGGTCAGTCTGTCATCCTCTATTCTCTGTCGCCGCCATCGGCGCGAGAGGTAGGAGAGAGACTTACAAGACCGCCGTTTTTTTTCTTACTTCAAGAGTTCCTTCACCTGCTTGTATACATTCTCTGCAGTGTAGCCGAGTTTCTCGTCGAGCACTTTGTAAGGAGCAGAGAAACCGAAGCTTGGCATTCCGAATACCTTGCCGTTGGCACCTACAAGGCCCTCAAGAGTTACAGGCAGACCGGCAGTCATACCGAAAATCTTGCTTCCTGCAGGCAGGATGCTCTCCTGATACTCCTTAGACTGAGTGCGGAACAGACCCTCGCTCGGTACGCTGACAATACGGATCTTCACACCGTCCTTGCGCAGAAGTTCAGCACCTGCCACCAATGTAGACACCTCAGAACCGTCAGCAAGCAGGATAACGTCGAAGTCCTCATCAGATCCAGCCACTACGTATGCACCCTTGCGAGCCTGCTCGTAGTCGTTGCCGGCAGGCAGTTTGGCAACATTCTGGCGAGAGAAGATGAGAGCAGTAGGAGTTTCCATGTTCTCCATTGCCATAGCCCAGCAAACGGTAGTCTCGTCGGCATCAGCAGGACGGAACACGCGAACGCTGTCCTTGCCGTGGTGGTTCTTCAGCTTCTCCATCAGGCGGATCTGTGCCTCCTGTTCTACAGGCTCATGAGTTGGTCCGTCCTCACCGACGCGGAATGCGTCGTGGGTCCAGATGAACTTGATAGGCACCTCCATCAGCGCAGCCATACGTACGGCAGGCTTCATATAGTCAGAGAATACGAAGAATGTGCCGCAAGCCGGTATCACTCCACCGTGCAGATACATACCGATACACATGCACGCCATTGTCAGCTCGCTAACTCCAGCCTGGAAGAATGCGCCGCTGAAGTCGCCGCGAACGATAGAGTGGGTCTTCTTCAGGAAACCGTCGGTCTTGTCGCTGTTAGACAGGTCTGCTGAAGAGCAAACCATGTTAGGAACCTGCTCAGCGAGAGCACCGAGACATGCTGCCGAAGCGGCACGAGTGGCAGAACCCTCCTTCTGTGACACTACAGACCAGTCAACCTTAGGAGCGTTGCCGCTGAACCATTCCTTCATCAATTCAGCCTTCTCAGGATTAGCCTTAGCCCATGCCTCTTCCTCGGCGTGACGCTCGGCAACGATCTTGCGAAGCTCCTCAGCGCGGTCAGCATAGAGCTTCTCCACCTCAGGGAATATAACGAATGGGTTCTCAGGGTCGCCGCCGAGATTCTTGATGGTGTTTACGTAAGCCTCGCCGCCGAGAGGAGCACCGTGAGTCTTGATGCTGTGCTCATAGCTTGAGCCATCCTCCTTGAGTGCGCCCTTACCCATGATAGTCTTGCCGATGATAAGAGTAGGACGCTCCTCCTCTTTCTGTGCGTCGGTGAGAGCCTGGCGTATAGCGTCTGGGTCGTTGCCGTCGATTGTCACCACGTTCCATCCCCAAGCCTTGTATTTGGCAGCGGTATCCTCGTTCATCACCACGTTGCACTCAGTAGAGAGCTGGATGTCGTTGGAGTCGTAGAACATGATGAGGTTGTTGAGTCCAAGGTTGCCGGCGATGCGTCCGACACCCTGTGATATCTCCTCCTGCACACCACCGTCAGAGATGTATGCATAAATCTTGTGCTTGATGACTTCTGAACCGAGTTTTGCCTGGAGGAACTTCTCAGCCACAGCAGCACCAGCTGCAAAGGTGTGGCCCTGTCCGAGCGGACCGGATGTGTTCTCCACACCACGCTTCACGTCGCGCTCAGGGTGTCCTGGAGTAGGAGATTCCCACTGGCGGAACTGCTTCAGTTCGTCGATGGTGAATTTTCCCTGCAATGCGAGAGCGCTGTAGAGCATCGGTGACATGTGTCCTGGGTCGAGGAAGAAGCGGTCGCGACCTTCCCATGTGAGATTGTCCGGATCCCATACCATGAATTCAGAGAACAGCACATTGATGAAATCCGCTCCACCCATGGCTCCTCCCGGATGTCCCGATTTAGCTTTTTCTACCATAGACGCAGCCAGGATGCGGATGTTGTCGGCTGCTCTGTTCATAATCTTCTTGTCGTTCATATCGATTTATGTTTTGTAGTATTCTAAAAGACGATATGTTTTTTATCCTTAATCGCCTTTAGTTAAACAAAGTTTTTCTTTTGTTGCAAAGATATATAAATATTTTGTTTTTGGCGAAGACTAAGGCGAATACTTTATTATTTTTTTAATTTCACTGCTTCTTGCTCCACTGGCAGGCAGTTCTGGTATTCTTTTATGTACTCGTTGAAGCCTTCAACATCTTCTTTCGTAGGAGCGATTTCCACTCCGGTGTTACCGGCAAACACCTTCTTGTCGAGATAGTCGGCGAGGTTCATTTTGCTCTTGTTGTTCACCAGATAGCCGGCCAGCAGCGCGATGCCCCATGCTCCGCCTTCGCCAGCCGTTTCCATTACAGAAATCGGAGAGTTGATGGCGGCAGCCAGTATACGCTGTCCCACGCCTGGGGTCTTGAAGAGTCCGCCGTGGCCAGTGATACGGTCCACTTTCACCTTCTCGTCGTTGAAAAGGATGTCGTTGCCTATCTTCAACACTCCCACTGAAGCGTACAGGTTGGCACGCATGAAGTTGGCAAGGTTGAACTTGCTCTTTGCCGAGCGCATGAAGAGAGGCCTTCCGTCAGCCAGTCCTGTAACGGGTTCTCCCGAGATATAGTTGTATGCCATCAGTCCGCCGCAGTCGGCGTCGCCCTTGAGGGCATGGTTGTAGAGTTTGCCGAACACCTCGTTCATGTCCACCGGTATGCCCAGCAGTTCCTGATATTCCTTGAAGAGGTTCACCCATGCGTTGAGGTCAGAAGTACAGTTGTTGCAGTGTACCATTGCCACCGGACTGCCGTCAGGCGTCGTCACCATGTCGATCATCTCGTAAGGACGCGACAGGGCCTTCTCCAATACAATCATTGAGAACGATGATGTGCCAGCCGACACGTTGCCCGTGCGTTTCCTCACGGCATTGGTGGCCACCATTCCTGTTCCGGCGTCGCCCTCTGGTGGACACACCGGTGTGCCGGGCTTCAGATGACCGGAGATGTCGAGTCGTTTGGCGCCTTCGGCAGTAAGAGTGCCGGCATCCTCTCCGGCAGAGAGCACCTGAGGCAAGATGTCGGTTATCTTCCAGTCGAAGCCGTAAGGTGACACGAGTTCATCAAACTTGCGTATCATCTCAGCGTCGTAGTTCTTGGTCTTGGAGTCGATAGGCAGCATGCCGGATGCGTCGCCCACTCCGAGCACTCTCTTGCCCGTTATCTGCCAATGGATATATCCGGCAAGGGTGGTGAGGAAGTTGATGTCGCCCACATGGTCCTCTTTGTTGAGTATTGCCTGATAGAGGTGGGAGATGCTCCATCGCAGAGGGATGTTGAAGTGGAACAGTTCAGAGAGCTTGGCGGCAGCTTCCGCTGTGTTGGTGTTTCTCCATGTGCGGAAAGGGGCAAGTATCTCCTGCTTCTCGTTGAATGCCATGTATCCGTGCATCATGGCGCTAACGCCGATGGCAGCCAACTGTTCTATCTCAACGTCGTATTTGGATATCACGTTGGCACGAAGGTCGGCGTAGCAGTTCTGCACACCGTTCCATATAGCCTCGATGCTGTAAGTCCACAGTCCGTCGATAAGCTGGTTCTCCCATTCGTGAGAGCCCTGGGCTATCGGGATGTTGTTCTCGTCGATGAGCACTGCCTTGATTCTTGTGGAACCGAATTCGATACCGAGAATAGCCTTGCCTTCTTGTATTGTAGCTTTAGGATTGTTTGTCATTACCTTATTATATATATCAGTGTTAATGTTCTTGTCTGCTGTAATAGTATGGACCAATTATCCCCAATCGGTCATTAGGGCTTGCTTGGATTTTGAGTTTTTAGAAGAGGGGTTTTTGTTTGGCTTTTAATGAGTAATAGCGAGCTATTGCGAATTAAAAACAAGCAA
>OGXZ01001607.1_pt1 | contig 12695 bp, 10 predicted proteins | sample 1576431 | NCBI WGS metagenome assembly OGXZ01 (sample SAMEA3541590, study PRJEB24748) | human gut metagenome | biome: human gut; feature: human-associated habitat; material: faeces | place: China | collected 2012
TACGCAATCACCGGCAGAAAAGTAAACTCCTCCATGCTTCCTGCAGATGCAGGCTGCATCGTGGACAACATTGCTACTGTGATCGCTATTTACGATGCAGTATGCAAGACTACTCCTCTGATCGAGCGTGTATTCACCGTAACCGGCGATGCGATCGCAGATCCGAGAAACTTCCGTATTAAGATCGGAACCAACACCCAGGAACTGATCGAGGCAGCAGGCGGATTCAAGACTGAGCCGGAGAAAGTCATTTCCGGTGGTCCTATGATGGGCTTTGCTATGTTCGACTTAGACGTTCCGGTCATCAAGACCAACGGTTCTGTCCTGTGCATGACCAAGGACCAGGTGGCAGCAAACGTGGAGACTCCGTGTATCCGCTGCGGTAAGTGCGTAAGCGCATGCCCGAGCCATATTGTTCCGGTTATGATGATGAAAGCAGCATTAAAGGGCGACTGCGATACCTTTGAGAAACTCAACGGTATGGAGTGTATGGAGTGCGGAAGCTGTACCTTCGTATGTCCGGCAAAACGTCCTCTGACCCAGGCTTTCAAGGAAATGAGAAAAACGGTTGCAGCCAACCGCAGAAAAAAAGCACAGGGGGGAAAGTAAACCATGGCTAAATTATTTAACGTATCCTCATCCCCGCATGTGCGGAGCGAGGAAACTACCCGCAGCATCATGATGGACGTGGCAATCGCCATGCTGCCGGCCACCGCTTTCGGTGTCTTCCAGTTCGGCCTGCATGCCCTGCTCGTGATCATTGCGACTGTATTTGCATGCGTACTGAGTGAGTACGTATTTGAAAAAGTAACCAAGAGACCAGTAACCATCAGTGATTTCAGTGCCGTTGTAACCGGTATGATCCTTGCACTGAACTGCCCGTCTGAGATCCCGTTATGGATCCCGATGCTCGGCGGTGTATTTGCGATCGTGATCGTGAAGCATGCCGGCCTACATACGCAAAGCCCTTACCCAGTTCCAAGAGGAAGCGAGTGATATTGGTTGCTAACTTATTCTCCAAGTCCATTTCGCTGAACTTGTTTGGCAATGAGAAGAAATCCAACTTGTAAGGGTCTTTTATAATCTCTGTTGCCAATGCGTTTTGAGGTTGTGGCAGTGTAACATCAAAGTTATTCAAAGCCTTGCCTGTATGCTCGTACAATTTGGTTTCAATAGCATGTACTAACTCGGTACGGCTCATGTTATCAACAAGCACCTTTTTGAGATAAAACAAAGCAGTTTTTATATTCTCACATTTGGATACTATTACAGTCTGGTGTCTCCAAGGCACACAAAGCAAGATGTCTGGCATTGGTATTGTTGAATTTTCCACATCTTGTAATTTTTTACCAGCTTGGTAAAAAAAGTTTGTATGCGAAGAATAAAAAGCAAACCAACGTTTGATATAGTACAAGTTGACAACAGAAAATCCCTCAGCTTTTGGAAATTCTGCACGCAAATCAAGGCTCAACCTTTTCATGAAGTTTGCGCCCCACTTGTATTGCTTCTGCTTCTCACAAATGTCCTCGCCCAAACTCCAATAGAATTTGAGCATTTCCGTATTCACTTTGACAGCTGCTTTGAGCTGTGCAATGTGGAAGCGTTTCTTCAGGTCTGACAACCACTTCACATAGTTCTTATCTGCCATGAAGGAGTCGCTATTCACAAACTGCGGTATATTATCTTTATTTTTCATATCATTACCCTTTTTTGAAATCCTTATCTTGTAAATGTGCAACAAGTTGCTCATTATAAAACTGATACCATTTATGTATTAAGTTTTAGTGATTAGTGATTAAGTTTGCTTGCCGTGATTTTTTCTTTCACGGTTTTAATAGAAGAAGTTAATAATTTTATCAACTCTTCGGCATCATTATATATGCTGTCATATTCGTTGTGTTTTAAAAAATCGCTTTCATGCAAGAGTTCTAACCAATACATAGTTTCTCCTGTCTCTTTTTGCGCAATTGACAGTTTTGAAATAAAGTCGGCTTCACTTTGGCCATAGAAAGCCTCTGCAATGTTAGCTCCGATACTTGTACCGCTACGCATCAGTTGCTTGGAGAGAATGTATTCTTTCTTCTCATCACACAAATATTTATATAAGCGTATAACCCTTAAAGCAAAAGCCTTACTTTTGTTTTTCAAAATACTATTCCTCATAACTTAATCACTAATCACTAATACTTAACACCTAAATAATTCCCAATTCCTTCAAATACCCTTCAATCTCCTTGTCAAGGTCGGCTCGTTTGGCTTCCAAATCCTTGATTTCCTTCATCACGGCATGGATGTCGATAGGTTCTTCTTCCTCGAAAGTATCAACGTAACGAGGAATGTTGAGATTGTAGTCGTTCTCAGCCACTTCTTGCAGTGTGGCAAGATGGCTGTACTTTTCTATCTCCTTGCGCTCACGATAGGTATCAACAATCTTCTTGATATGCTGCGGACGGAGCTTGTTCTGGGTCTTGACCTTTTCAAACTCCTTGCTGGCATCAATAAACAGAATATTGTCATCCTCCTTACGGCATTTCTTGAACACCAAGATACAGGTCGGGATACTTGTGCCATAGAAGATGTTGGCAGGCAGACCGATGATGGCATCGATATAGTTTTTCTTCTCGATGAGGAAACGACGTATTACGCCTTCTGCATTGCCACGGAAGAGCACACCATGAGGAGCCACACAAGCCATTGTGCCACCCTCATTGAGGTGGTAAATCATGTGGAGAATAAAGGCATAATCGGCTGTCTTGCGTGGAGCAAGACGACCTGCTTTACTAAAACGATCATCGTTGTTGAACTTATCGGCTGCACTCCATTCGGCAGAGAAAGGAGGATTTGCTACCACAGCGTCAAACTGTGTATCGCCAAAAGCATCCGCCTCCAAAGTGTCGCCATTCTCTATGCGGAAGTTGCTGAACTTGATGCCGTGCAGAAGCATATTCATACGAGCCAAGTTGTAGGTCGTAGGATTCTTCTCCTGTCCGAAAATCTCGTTTGCATGACCGATGCTTGCTGCACGGAGCAACAGCGAACCACTACCACAAGTTGGGTCATAGACATTGCGCAGACGAGCGTGACCGATCGTTACAATCTCTGCCAAGATACGGCTTACTTCCTGAGGAGTGTAGAACTCACCAGCTTTCTTGCCTGCACCAGCGGCAAACTGGCTAATCATATACTCGTAGGCATCGCCGAGAATATCAATCTCTTGGGATGCTTCCACACCAAAGTCAATATCATCAAGGGCAAGAAGTACGTTGCTGACCAAAGTATTCTTGTCATCTGCAGTCTTGCCCAACTTAGGTGAAGCAAGGTCGATGTCAGAGAATAGACCGCCAAAGTCTTCTTCGCTGTCCTGTCCGAGGGTACTGTCCTCAATACGCTTCAATGAGCGTTCGAGCATAGGCAGAATGTTCTCCTTCTTCTTAATGCTCTCAATGACAGAAGAGAACAGGAAGTTTGGTTCAATGAAGTAGCCGATATTCTCCAGACATTCGGTCTTGACTTCTTGTTGCAATGCCTCAACATCCTCGTCTTTCTCCATTGCCCACAAATCTTTGAATGTGACTTCATCGTCCACCAATGCGTCATTGGCGTGTTTCTCTATCTTCTCCGACAAATACTTGTAGAAGATAAAGCCAAGGGTGAAATACATGAAGTCGCTTGCCGACATATTGCCACGCAGTTTGTTTGCAACTTCCCAGAGTTGGTCACGGAGTTTCTGTTGTAATTCTTCGCTCATATTATTTGTTCTCTGTTTTATTAATACTTACCCATTTAGCAAATCTAATTAAATACCTCCCTACAATAAAAACACAAAGTGAAATTATTGTACTCCATTTTAAAGACAAGTTTCTGTCTTTCTCAAAAAGAAATTCTCTTTGCTTCGTGATAACATTTCTAAAATCTTCTTTATCATTTTGAGCTGCTTCCTGAGCTTTCTTTTTAAGGACTTCTTGTAAGTCCTCTGGTATATGTTTAGATTGCGCTTCCTTTCCTGCAAGTTCAAGAGCCGTCTTGGACTCATAATTAATAAGGATTGGATTTTTAGAGTAGTCATATTCTGGAACCCTCATCTTTCTCTGCAAGTCACTCCACTCTGAATATGGAAGTATTGCCAAAATCTCTTTGTAATAATGAATTTCCCATGAAAATTCCCAATTACCACTTAATGTCTTATCATAGCAACTTTCTCCAAAATATGAATTATCATCCATTGGCTTTATATCTTGGGCATGATAGGCGTAAAATCCTATCATGAATAGGACTATGGTAGTAAGAGCATAACAAATCATTTTTAGGTTTGCTATTACTTCGTTGGCAATGGTGGATTCTTTTATTGTTTCATTCTTTACAACATCTATCTTTATTGTTTTTTTATCTTCAATAGGAACGGCAGGAGATAGTTGTTCTTTCTCTGTATTTAATTGTATATCAGAAGATTTAGCCAATTCATTGACTTGCATTCCACAATGACAACAAAATTTAGAATCATTTGCGATTTCTTTACCACAATATTTACAGTACATACTTTATTCCCAATTAAAAGTTACAATAATAATACGCAATCTCTCCATTATTCTTGTCAATGCCTTGCGTTTTTTTATCAGTCCCAAGTGTTTCTCTTTCAAAGCCTCTTGTATGATTTCAGGCTGCTCTTTCTGCAAGTAGTCATACTCCGAGAGGTAGTGATTGAGAACGGAAGCATCCAAATCCTCATCCTTGGCAAGTGTATTTACGGCATTGTTGCGTTCGGTGACGATGTAGTTGTTCAACCGTTCTTCAAGGTCGCTTGTACCGTCAGCCTTTTGTTTGCGAGCCATGAAATTGTCACGATCATCATCCACATTCTTCTGGATAAATCCGTCAATGAGTTTTGCCTTGCTGCGAAGTTCAACATCCTTAATCATTGTGTCAATGATGTGTTGGCGCTTCTCGGTATAATCCTCACTATATGGATTAAGGTCAGCAATCAACTCCAATATATAGGCAACATTGATGATGTCGCTATGCAGAAGTTCCAAGCAGAAATCGATGTCTCCCAGCCCTGTAGTGTCATTCTCACTCGGGTCAGGCTCGGCAACCATACCAGATTCGTCATCTTGAACTTTATAACCGCTTGACTGTTCTGTCGGTTTAGCGGCAAACGAATCGTATATATCAAGATACTTACTGCGGAAGTCCATAAACTGCTGTTCGGTCATGCCAAGGTCATTGGCTTCCTTCTCAAACTCATTATAAATCTGTATCTCAGCGTGCTTCTTGATGATGTCACGGAAAGCAAGTATAAACTGCTTCTTATCGTTCTCGCTCTGAAGGTAGTCCACGAAGTGAGGCTCGGGATAATGCTCCAAGAAGTCCTTAGTAAGTTCCTGATAGTCACGCTTCACCTCATTGAAGGGCTTGCGCACGATGTCTTCCAGTGGGGTGCCATTGCTGAAAAGCTTGATGGCTTCGTCCACTTTGCTCTTCAGGTCGCGAAAACATACCACCTTACCGAAACGCTTCTTCTCGTTCAACACACGGTTGGTACGACTGAACGCCTGCAACAAACCATGATACTCCATGTTTTTGTCAACATAGAGAGTGTTGAGTTTCTTGCTGTCAAAGCCAGTAAGGAACATACCGACAACCAAGCAAAGGTCAAGAGGCTTCATGTCTGCCTTCTTTTTCTTCATGCGTAGGTTGATGTCATCATAATACGCACGGAAGTTCTCGGTAGTGAAACTTGTGCCATACATATTATTATAGTCATCCATAATGGCTTGCAGTTCATCAGCCTCACCTGTACTTTCGCTTGCAAAACCGCCAGTGTTCATACCGGTCTGCTCATCGTCTTGACTACTATTGGCAGCGTATGTGAAGACTGCTCCAATCCTAATCTTTGGATTGAGGCTCTTGAATATCTTGTAGTAACGGATTAGCATCGGCACTGACTGCACGGCAAACAATGCGTCAAACTCTCCGTCGAATGTTGACTTATTGAAATTATTAAGGATAAATTTTGCTATTTCCGTCATGCGGTCTTGATCGGCATATTCCACATCTTCATTGCCGTGATAATACTCCACGAGGAAACCAAGCACGTTTTCATCAGCAATGGCATCCTTTATCAAATATTTGTGAAGACAGTTGCCGAAGATTTCTTTTGTGGTATGTCCGTCCACCGCATTCTCAACAAATATAGGAGTACCAGTAAAACCGAATATCTGCGTGTTGTCGAAGAACTTTACGATGTTCTTGTGACAATCTCCGAAATGGCTTCGATGACACTCGTCGAAGATCATCACGATGCGAGAATGGCGTATTTCCTCAATACGACTGCTATACCACTGCTTGCTGACAGCGGCATTAAGTTTCTGAATGGTGGTAATGATAATCTTTGAATTGCTGTGCAGACGCTTCACCAATTCGTCCGTATTGTCCGTGCTGTCCACGGCTCCTGGTTCAAAAGCTTCATATTCGGCTTGGGTCTGCGTGTCGAGGTCGTGGCGGTCAACCACAAACATCACCTTATCCACATCGTCCAACTCTGATACAAGTTGGGCTGCCTTGAATGATGTCAAGGTCTTTCCTGCACCAGTTGTGTGCCAGATATAACCATTATCGTTAGAGTTTTCCACACGGTCGAGAATCTTCTCCACTGCATAGAACTGATAAGGGCGAAGCACCATCAGGCATTTGTCGCACTCATGCAATACTATGTACTTGCCTATAATCTTGCCCAACGTGCACTTGTCGAAGAACACTGTGGCAAATTTCTCCAAGTCGTTGAAAGGCACATTGGCTGCATCCGTCCAGTTGAAAGTGAACTTATATCCGCTATTCGGATTATTTGCAAAATAGCGGGTGTTTACACCATTGGATATGACGAACAGTTGGATGTAGTCAAACAGCCCATGGAAAGAAGTCTTGTGGTAGCGTTGTATCTGATTATATGCCTGTTTCAACTCTACACCTCTGCGCTTTAGTTCTATCTGAACCAAAGGCAGACCATTGATAAGTATCGTCACATCGTAACGGCATTTCTTTCTGCCCTCAACCGTAATCTGATTGGAAACTTGAAACTCGTTCTGACACCAGTGAGTGCGGTTCAAGAACTCCACCCACAGGCGTTCACCGCTTTCCAGTTCAAGCGGAAAGAGGTCTCGCAGTTTCTTTGCCTTTTCAAAGCGAGTACCACCTTCAAGATAGATAAGTATCTTTTCAAACTCAGCCTCTGTAAATTCGGTACGCCCCAATTCTTCCAACTTCTTCTTGTTGTGTTTCTCCAACTGTTTCTTGAAATTGGCAGACAGGTTCTTCTCCTCTTCAATATGAACATACTCGTAGTTCATCTTTTGAAGAGTATCTATAAGTCCGTTTTCGAGGGCAGCTTCACTTTGTACTGGCATATCTTATTTTTTTTATCGTCATTATGGCTATTGCCATTTCGCTTACAAAGATAACTGATTTTTACGAGAAAACACAACTGCAGGGTTGTTCTTTTTCTGCGTAAATGAGACAAAATTGTGCAATTGACTTGCTTTTTGTGGCGAACAGAATCAGGATAATGTTGTCTTACTTCCGTATGGCTTACTCGCGCGCACACGTATAAGTTTCTTCAGCCAAAAGTGTCAAAGTATCATTCCGGGGGCATCAGCTTGCATAAGTCCTTGAACACAAGGATTATATGAAAATGATACTTTTCTGAATAATTTACAGAAAAGTATCATAAAAGTATCACAAAAGTGTCATTGTCTGGAAATTATTTCGTATATTTGCAGTGCTAATGCGATAAGATATAGATACAGGATATTTGCGGTTTTAATGACCGTTTTTATGTTTAATTCAAATTTTGCAAGTTGTACTTGCGTCATTAATTCATTAATTATTTCAACCATGAAAAACATTAAGATTCTTGAACAAGCCTTTAAAGAAGGCAAGACTCCAAAGAGAATCGTTTATTGCTTCCTGGAGCAGTGTGAGAAGAAGACGGAGTGTCTCCGTTATCAGTGTACCAAATGCAAGAACCGGGCAATCAGGCTGGACTATGCTATGTTTCCTGACGTTTTGGCTGATGGAGAGTGCAAGTGGTTCGTTCCTCTGCGTGTGGTGAAAATGGCATGGGGCTTCGATTCGCTCTTCATCGATGTCAAGGTGCGTGATGCCCAATCCCTGCGCGAGACGATGAAGGAATATCTCGGCAGCGACAGCCAGTATTACCGCTATAAGCTCGGTCAGCTCAAACTCAATCCCAACCAGCAGGCGCATATCAGGAAGCTCTTTGCTGAATATGGATACGAAAACGTGGACTTTGACAATTATTCCACAGAGATAGATTTCCATAACAGATGATTCCGGATTTCCCCCACACCGTGGGGAATGAAACCCCACATTGGGGGGAATCGTTCCCCACGCCGTGGGGGGAAATTCAGGATGCTTTAATGACCGATTCGGGTTAAACCCTAATGACCGATTCAGGTTAAAGTGTATAACTCAAGTAAAAACAAATTTTTGAAAAACACTATGAAGATAACAATTCGACATACGGATAATAAAAACAAGATGGTGATGAGCCACTGTTCGATAGACCGCTTGCTGTCACGCATGACAACCGATGATTCCCGTCGTACGGTGATGCGCTTCAGAGAGGTGGCGCCATATAGAGACCGCAAAATTCATAATTACGACGATATGCCACAGTGGAGACATGTATATCCCGGAGCGGAACTGAAGCGGGATGACAATGACAATATGGTGATGAAATGCTGCAACGGGATAATCACCTTGCAGTTTGGAGATGTCACAGACCGCGATGCTATAGAGAAAGTGAAGCGTGCCGTAGCTTTCGTCCCGTCCACTATAGCAGCCTTTCAGGGTGCCGATGGCATGAGCGTGGTGGTGCTGGTGAGATATGCCGGGGCAGACGGCACGTTGCCTTCTGCAGAAGAAGAGGCAGACCGCCAGTATCGTATTGCCCACCAACGCATACTGCCGATATACAGGGCAGTGGTGAACGTGCCGTTGCGCGGCGGCGAACCGTCTCTCTTCGACAGTTTCCTTATGACCGTGGATGCAGAGCCATACTACAATCCAGATGCTGTGGCATTGCGTATCGACGACAGTAGCGGAGTGCAGCCCATGTCGTCGCCCGTTTCGTTGGGCGATATTGAAGATGAACCCTATGCGGACGACAATGAGGAAGCGCAGAAAGAAGACAATGGCGTGCGAGTGAATATCGTTAGGATGATGAGGCTGCTGCGTAGCCGTTATGATTTCCGCTATAATGTGGTGATGAAATACGTGGAATACCAGTCAAAGGAAAAGCCATGGTATGGCTATATGCCGGTGGAGCCGAGGGTGCAGAAGCGTATGACTCTCGAAGTGCAGTTGGCGGATATCCGTGTCAGCATCAAGGATGTGCGTAATTTTCTGGAGTCGGACTATATACAGAATTATGACCCGATAAGCGACTTCCTGCAGGAGTGTAACGGCAAGTGGGACGGCAAAGACCATATCCGTGAGCTGGCACGCACCGTACCTACATCCAATCCGCATTGGGAAGACTGGTTCTACACTTGGTTTCTCGCTATGGTGAGCCAGTGGCAGGGCACCACCTTCCGCCAGTATGGCAACTCCGTGGCGCCGCTGTTGATTTCCCGGCAGGGATACAACAAGAGCACCTTCTGCCGCCGCCTTCTGCCGCCGGAACTTCAGTGGGGCTACAACGACAACCTCATACTCTCTGAGAAACGCCAGGTGTATCAGGCAATGTCGCAGTTTCTGCTTGTCAATCTCGACGAGTTCAATCAGATTTCACCCACTGTGCAGCAGGGGTTCCTGAAGAACCTCATACAGTTGCCTACGCTGAAGATAAAGCGTCCCTATGGCAGTCATGTGGAGGAGTTTCCGCGCCTCGCCTCGTTTATAGCCACGAGCAATCTCACGGATATCCTTGCCGACCCGTCGGGCAACAGACGCTTTATCGGAATAGAGCTCACCGGACCAATAGATGTGAGCGTTCGCCCCAACTACCGCCAGCTCTATGCCCAGGCGTTGGCGGCATTGAGGGATGGCGAGAAGAGCTATTTCGATTCCGAACAGGTGCGCCTCATCATGCATAGCAACTGTGAGTTCGAGGTCATGTCGCCCACCGACCAGTATTTCAACATCTATTATGAGATTGTTGACGACGAGAATGTAGGCGAGTGGCTCACGGCAGCAGAGATCTTCGATTTCCTGAAGAAGACCGTAGGGGCGTCGCTGAAGGTGAATTCGCTGATGGGATTCGGCAGACGCCTCGCCAACATGGCAGATATCCGTCGCAAGCGTTTTGCTTCAGGAATGAAGTATCTGGTGAGAAAAAGAACCTGATTTCGTTCCGATGATGATACTTCATACCCGTTTGTGATACTTTTATGCTACTTTTCTGTAAGGAAAACAGAAAAGTAGCATTCTCTCAATATGTTGATAGCGAGATAGTTACGCCCATTTCGATACCCCAAAATGATACTTTGACACTTCCGGGCAGGAATATGAATCCACGATATGTGCGGTTTTGCTTCGGCACGAAATTTGCTGATGACTTATAAAAGATTAATTTAGAGGAAAGGAGTTGACAATATGGCATTTATTGATTATTACAAGATACTTGGTGTGGACAAGACCATACCGCAGAAGGATGTGAAGAAGGCTTATCTGAAGAGAGCCAAGCAGTTTCATCCCGACCTTCACCCTAATGACCCCAAGGCAAAGGCAAAGTTCCAGGCGCTGAACGAGGCATACGAGGTGATAAACGATCCGGAGAAACGAAGGAAATACGACCAGTACGGTGAGCACTGGAAGGAGGCGGAAGCCTTCGGACGGGGCGCCGGACGAGGAGGAGCCGGTGGTGGTTTCTATGATGGCGAGGATGTACCATTCAGCGGTTTCGATTTCTCAGGTTTCGGTTCCGGTACGGGCGGCTTCTCCAGTTTCTTCCAGAACCTCTTCGGAGGTGGTGGCGGAATGGGCGGCGGCAGAGGCAGCAGGATGCGCCAGAACTCGGGAGAGATGCAGGCAACGGTGAACATCGACCTTTATACCGCATTGCTCGGCGGAGAGGTGATGCTGCAGCTCGGCAACGGTTCGAAGATAAAGCTGAAGGTAAAACCGGAGACCCAGAACGGTACCAAGGTGCGTTTGCGTGGCAAGGGCTATGACCGTGGCGACGGAACGATAGGCGACATGATAATCACCTATAACGTGAAGTTGCCTACGAATCTCACGGAGCGGCAGAAGGAGCTGTTGCAGCAGATGAGGCAGGGTTGATGCTGATTGCCCTGATGTTCCACCAGATGGTTGTCTCAAAGAAACATAATAGGATAGATAAATAAAAAAGACAAAGCGGCAAGCATGTGGATTGATTCCCATTGCTTGTCGCTTTGCTTTTATTGTTTCCGTCAAATGTCTTTCAGTGGCATTTGCAGAGATATCTGTCAAGTCCAAATCGGTCATTCCAAGTAGGCTCTAATGACCGATGGGGGATGATTAGAATTCGCTCGTGAAGTGGAACTTGATATTCTTGAAGTCCTCCTGTGCCATAGACAACACATAGCCGGAGTCGGCAAGGAAGACATCGCGGCCATCCTTGTCTTTCGCCATATACTGATATTTGCGCTTTTTGAAGTTCTCCAGTTCTTCCTCGTCGTCGCTCTCTATCCAGCATGCCTTATACAGGTGTACCGGTTCCCAACGGCATTTGGCGTTGTATTCGTTCTCCAGACGATATTGTATCACCTCAAACTGCAGCTGACCGACAGTACCGATGATCTTGCGGCCATTGAACTGGTTTACGAACATCTGTGCCACACCCTCGTCCATAAGCTGGTCGATACCCTTGTTGAGCTGTTTGCTCTTCATAGGGTCGTCGTTCTCGATGTATTTGAACATCTCAGGAGAGAATGAAGGAAGACCGCGGAAGTGCAGCTGTTCGCCATCCGTCAGCGTGTCGCCAATCTTGAATATGCCGTTGTCTGGCAGTCCGACGATGTCGCCAGGATAAGCCTCCTCGATTGTGCTCTTGCGCTGAGCCATGAATTGGGTGGGGGAGGAGAAACGTACCGTCTTGCCCATTCTCACGTGGAGATAAGGTTTGTTGCGTTCGAACTTTCCGCTGCACACCTTGCAGAATGCGATGCAGGAACGGTGGTTAGGGTCGATGTTTGCCGTTATCTTGAAGATGAAACCGGTGAACTTCTTCTCTTCCGGCTCTACTATTCTCTCCACAGCCTTTGTGGGGCGTGGACTTGGAGCAATCTCCACGAAGCAGTTGAGCAGTTCCTGAACACCGAAGTTGTTAAGGGCCGATCCGAAGAATACCGGGGCTACCATGCCCTTACGATAGTCCTCCACGTTGAACTCAGGGTAGACACCCTCCACCAGTTCCAGGTCTTCGCGCAGTTTCCCGGCGTCCTGTTCGCCGACATGCTTGTCGAGCTCTTCGCTGTTGATGTCAACCTCTACTTTCTCCGTAACGCGCTGTTTGTCAGGCGTGAAAAGATCGAGCTTGTTCTCGTAGATATTATAGACACCTTTGAACTTCACACCCTGGTTGATAGGCCATGACAGAGGGCGCACCTTTATTTCCAGTTCATCTTCCAGTTCGTCGAGAAGGTCGAATGGGTCGCGTCCCTCGCGGTCCATCTTGTTGATGAAGATTATCACCG
>OGXZ01001608.1_pt1 | contig 12686 bp, 12 predicted proteins | sample 1576431 | NCBI WGS metagenome assembly OGXZ01 (sample SAMEA3541590, study PRJEB24748) | human gut metagenome | biome: human gut; feature: human-associated habitat; material: faeces | place: China | collected 2012
TTTCCTCGCCATGACATAGCATAAGCGAACTTTGCTCTGTTCATTTGGCTTGACGGAAATGCTGTTAAAATTTTTACTTGTTTATTAACCATTACATACATTTTACACACATGTGATTTTCGGCTGCACTCGGCATAGCTCAAACAAGTTTGGCTCTGCACTCGTTGGCACGAGAATTCTTCACTCGACAATATAAAAGCATTCTTTTATTGTTCTCACTTATCGAAAAAGTTTCAAATCTTCGCTGCTGTATATAATTCAATGTTTTAAAATCAGCAACGAAGTTAATTCTTTCTAATTTAAGCCCTAATTTGAGTGCTTACGCATAATGAGCCAAAAAAATCCTTAGGGGTCAAGACTGGCAATTCCGAAAAAGGAAAAACCTTAACGTTTCTGGTAACAATACAATCCACACCTATTGCCTTAGCAGAAAAATATTGCAATGCATCTTCAAAGTCCTTAGCTTGCAAAGTTACTGCGGACTTTACAGCATTCGAATCGACAGATGCTATTTCGGCAAATTCAAACAAACTTGAAAGTACTGCATATATCGCTTCATCGGGGAACTTCTTTCTGCTTATATACGCCATATTGGCACAAGTTAAAGAAGATACATACAATGAACATCCTTGATTATATCCATAAGCCAAGATGGCTTCAGCATCATCACTAAAGCCTTCACGATCCAGATAATAATCAAGAACCACATTCGTATCTATAAATACCTTCTTCATTACTTGCTCAATATATAGTTTAATCTTTCATCCTCACTGTCTTCTACCCCAGCTAATACTCCTCGCATCTTTTTCAAATGCAAAGGCAACTGATACTGAGATTCTTTCGATTGCGGCTTAGCAAACTTAAACTCCTCTATAAAGAAGCGAAAAGACTTCTTCACAACATCTGCTACATCCAAATTGTTTACACGAGCAAATTTTTCTATGTCGTGATATGTATTATTATCTATTGTAATTGTATTCATAATTGTCTCGTTTTTATGTTATAAACGGTACAAAAATACACTTTTCCTATGAAATCGCCAAAGTTTTTTAATAAAATTTTATACTATTCATCAGAAATAGCCTCCTGCAAATCCTCATATTATCGTAAGCATCCAACCCCTATGACAATACAACTCCATCCCCAGTGTTTGCTGGGGATACAGAGTAATTTAAGAAATTGAACTTTTTCGATTTTTAAACAGGTTTAACTAAAAGTGCCTCTGTCATCAAGGCATAATCCCTTCTTTCTGCTACAATCATGTCAAAGAATCCCCTGAAGAAATCCAGTGTGGCCTTTGGAATGACACGAATATTTTGGGGGCACACGAATCTCACTGTATTTTTTGAACACGAATTACGCGGATAACACGAATATTTTTATTTGGCATACGGATCTCACTCTGTTTTTTATATGCACACGGATTGCACGGATCGCACGGATCTTGTTCGCGGCGGGGCGCTCACTGGTTCTTTTACACGAGATTCGCCGTAGACCCACTGACCAAAGGGAGGTAATTAAACGAATAGAACGAATATTTTGAACATCTACTTATCTATTTAACCATCCCTTTTTCATATAGTTTGCTGATGATGTCTTTAAGTTTGTTTTTATAGATGCCGTCGGGTTAGGGAATGTCTTGGCCGTCGTCGTTCCATTCGTCTGAATCGGACATTAGGCCGAGGCCGTTGAAGGTGTCATCAACTGGCAAGGTGTCGAAGCCGAAATAGGCTTTCAGTTTTGCTTTGGGGCTCTTGGCATCGCTGCGCATTATTTCTTTAAAGAACTTGATGCAGAGGTCGCGGAGATTGCCTATGGCGGTGGCATACTCCTCGCTAACCATGGGACCGTACATGGCGAGGTCGACGAAGTCTAAGCCGTAGATCTTGTAATTGATGAACCATGTTTTGGGCTGACCTTCCCAACCGATGGTCGTGATATAGGGTACTGGAAGGCTCTTTCCTTGGTTATCTACTTTTTGTCCGAAGGCATCGGCTATCGTTGGATATTTCTTGCGGAAGGGTCGCTTCACCTCGTGATAGTCGGCGCCTGGATAGGGGGCTTCTACTCCGTTCCACACGAAATCGAGGATGTCGCCCCAATTGCATGTGGCCTGGATATAGCCTTCTTGCATTAAGAAATAGCATACCATATAGCGTTCGGCTGACAAGCGAAGGGTTAGTTCCATAGCTCTCGGACGGATCAGTTTGTAGGCGATCTGCGTGTCTTCGTCGGGCATCTCCGGCGGATTGCTTGTGAGGGCAGGGAGGAGGTCGAGTGGACGTTGCTCGTTAGAGGCTTTTGCGGCGGCTTCTATCTCGTTCTTCTTTTTATTGACGAATTGCTCTGTTATGCTTGTCAGCATGTCTAAATGGCCGTCGGTTAGTTGCTTGAAGATGTCGTAGACGTCGTCAAGCATGTATAGTTGACTCTTGCCGTGCTCTGGTTCGGTGCAGATGACGAGGAGGGAACGCTGCAAGCGGCTGACCTGAGCTTCGTCGTGGGGAACGGTTATGCTCTTGCCTTTACCTGCGGCAACGATCTCGTCTATCTTGTTGATGGCTTCTTGACCGAGGTTGTCCCAGATGTACTGTGGGTCATGATTGAGACTGTCGGTCATGAATTGGACTATGCGGTCTTTGCGCCAGCTCTTGGGAAGGGTGTAGCCCCAGATGTCGGCGGCTTCGAGTAGGTCGGCTTTGGTGGCTATGGGGAGGACGGATTCGAAGGGGATGGTCAGGTCTGGGGGATATATCTTGGTCGTAAACATATGGGAAAGGTGATTTAACAAGGATTTATTTTGATGGGTACACGAGATTCTTACAACGAGATTTTTTTGAACACGAATCGCACGAATTTAACGAATATTTTATTTTGCACACGGATCTCACGGATCACACGGATCTTGTTCGCGGCTTGGCGCTCACAGGTTTTGAACACGAATAATCCGAATCGCACGAATATTTTATTTTGTACACGGATCTCACGGAGCTTGTTCGCGGCGGGGCGCTCACGGGTTTTGAACACGAATAATCCGAATCGCACGAATATTCTATTTTGCACACGGATCGCACGGATCTTGTTCGCGGCGGGGCGCTCACGGGGGGGCTTGAACATGAGATTCGACGAAGGAGTACAAACTCATGTATGTCTCTACCAATGACATCATATATACTATTTTGATAACAGCTTTTCTATTACTTTTTGTATTACGAAACAGAACTCTGTGTGTTTTCCGTCCTCATCTGTATTCATAACTGTGGAAAGGCGCTGGCGCAATTCTTCATCAGGTAAGATATTGCCATCTTCGTCATAAATAGCTCCCTCTATAGCAGCCTCCCTACGGTCGTGCAACCACTTGCAGTCCAAATTCAAAATTTTTTTGACAATGTCTTTTGATGTTTCATCAATACCGTCTATACCTCCAAACTCATCATACACAAAAAAATCTTGGCAATTTTGTTGCAAAGGCGTGATAGAGATTACCTGCGAACCCTTTGCCTTGTCGCAATGGAAGAAATTTTTGCGCACTTTTTTGGGTGCTGCCATTCGATTTCTTTCTTCCTCTGCAGTTGGCTTACAAGACAGCAAAAGGTTTTCATACTCACCTGCAAGTGTACGATCTTTTTCCTTTGGAAAAACATGTTCTATAATGTGCTGTGGGTGAGTGGGATATTCCAATCGACATCCACAATAGCAACAGATACCACCTTGTTCAGCAAACATTCGCCTCTTCAATCCTTGAAAAGTAGGAAAGCTTTTCACTACATCATAAACATCAGGTCCCATTAATGTAGGATGTATTGTTTCGTCAGACAGACTGTCTTTATCCATCTGATTCTCTTTCAATTCCTTTTTGTATGCCACCACTTCTGGAGCAGAGAAATTCTTTTCTATATGTATCATCACTATCTGCTCTCAAGTCGGTTAATAAGGGAATGGATTTTTATCAATGAGGGCTGGGAAGGAGAAGTCTTTGTTTCCAAATCTGCAAGCAAAGTCTTTGCTTCTGCAAGTTTGCGTTCACTAACCAACATCTTAATATCTTTCAGTTGCTCACTGACAATAGAATCTCGACTAGCCACAAACATTTCCTCTTCCAAAATCAGATTAGAATCAAGACCATATGTATTCAGTTCCACATGTTTATAATCATGCTCTTCCTCGTCGTACCACAAACGATAAACAACATTGTCTTTTGATTTTTCAACTGAAGACATAACAAGCGGGGCGTGAGTGCTAACAATAAACTGAATCTCCGGGAATGTTTGATGTAACGATTTGAGCACCTTGCTTTGAAGAGCAGGATGCAGATGCTCGTCAATCTCGTCTATGATAACCGTACCATGTGTTTGCTTATAAGCCTCTGAGCCATACATGCCCTTGTTGAGCAATGCACATCGAATGGCTATGTCGACGACGATATTGACCAAACGCTTGTAGCCATCCGACAACATGGAAGACTCTACATATCGGCCATCAGTATATTTAAAAAATACCTTGCCACGAACTGGTCTTATCACCATATCTTCAATAATACCAGCCCCATTGACTCCAAAACATTTTGATATGGCTTTTCTCACACATTCGATTTCTTGCTCGCCAATTTCCGCCTCTTGTAACACAAGCAAACGTTCAAGCCAATAGTCAAACAAGCCACGACAATCATAACACTCAAAATATCCGAATGATGGTTTCTGGGCATACTCTTTGAATTTTTGGCGATCAATCTTGCGAGAAGCATGTATGTCTTCTGTCGTGAAGCATGCATAGACAGGCAAAACATTTTGCTGAACAACAGCATCACCTATCTTCAGATGTGAATTAGAATAAAGTGTTGCCGCATAAGTTTTCAATGTTGACAAGCCTGTAAGCAAATTACGACTGTTCTTCTTTGATTTTTTCTCTATATGAAGCTGAGTATCGTAGTCGAACGACACCAAAGAATCATCTGCTTTTATTGGGTTTAAATCCCATGTAGCCAGATGAAAAGATATGGATACTGGTTGTTCTGGAAGAATTGTATTGTTGGCATCAATATTCAGTTTGAAGTCATCGTCATCCACACTCTTCCATACTGTATTCTCGTCACTGTATCCACAAAACAAGGAATTTGCGACAAAATTACAAGCACGAATAAGCGATGTCTTTCCACTTGAGTTGTCACCTATCAAGAGGTTGATCCCTTTGCGGAACTCCATGGTTGTATTGTTATAGCATCGAAAATTGCTTATTGTAATATCTTTCATCTCAAAAGTCTCATTTCAAAATTTGAACTCTAAACATGTAAATCTTTACATGTTTGTAATTTGCAAATATAATGATTTATTTTTGAGCTTCATTCTACTATATGTGTTTTAACAAAGTATTTAACACATGGGCATCGCTGCATCAACTAAAACTTCTCTATTACCCTTTTTTTCTAACAGGATGTTGCGCTCGGCTCGTGGAGACGATTGCCTAAGCAAGAATTGTTGCGGCTTCTTTTAAGGCACACGGATCGCATGGATATTGTTCGCGGCAGGGCGCTCACTGGGGGCTTGAACACGAGATTTTTGAACACGAATAATCCGAATAACACGAATAATTTTTTGCACGCGGATTTTACTCTGATGTTGGTTTGCGAGGTGATGGGCAGGGCTATTGAAAGAGATATCCGTGGTGGGAGAGGAGCTCTTGGAGAAGGGTGGCGTAACGGTTGCGCTCTTCTTCTTGAGGGGTGGCGGCGATGAGGCAGTGTAGCTCGTCGATCACTTTTGAGCCGCCGTCGGTTATTGGAGCAAGGGGGACGCTGTGCTGGTCGAAGAGGGGGGCGTAATAGTAGGCGATCTCTTTGATGATGAAGGTGAGGGTGGACCATGCCTGGGGACGCTGCATGCGGTCGTGTGACTGCTCGTCCTGGACGTAGCGGAGGAGGTAGAGGATGTTGTCGGCCTGGGCGGCTACGTCTTCGGGGGTGGTGACGGGGTGGAAGTAGCGGTCGAGGAGGGCCTCACGCTCGTGGAGGTTGCGCTGGTAGAAGGGGGAGGCATCGGCGGCGGGGGCGGCATCGGCGGCGGGCGCTACCTCTTCGAAGTGTTGGGCGTGGACGCCTGAGATGGCTACGCTCATGCCTCCTACGTCCATGACGAGGCGACGGTCGCGGTCGATGCGGATGATGTAGCCCTCAAGGCCTGCGAGCTCTCCTGTGGTGATGCGGAGGAGGATGCGGTTGCGGGCGTAATAGTGGAAGGGCTTGAGGAGGAAGCGTATGCGCTCGGGCTCTGTGGCGTTGATGCGCATGAAGGGACGCATCTGGGCATCTTGGATCTGGGCTACCTTGCCTGTGCTACAGTTTTTGCAGAGGTGGATGCTGATGAAATGCTCTGTGAGGTAGGTCTGCAGCGCCTTGGGGTCGCCTTGGAGGAAGATCAGACCGCTGACGGTGGGGGTCTCGCGGTGCTGCACGCCGTGCTTGTCTTTTTTCTTGTAGTAGCGGATGGTCTTGTGCACGAAATAGGGCATGTTGTCGGTCTGGAGCTGGTGCTCTACGCTCTTCACCTTGCTGTTGTGGAGGAAGAGGTATGACCATGTGGGGACGCTGACTTTGGGGCATTTCTTTATCTCAGAACCAGTAGGCGTGTCTGGCTCTGTAACGTGGATGCCCTTTGGAGAAACGGGGTTCTCGTCGGCTGTAGAAAGAGAATTCGTACCATCCGGTTGCATAAATTCTGCTCTACTTTATGTCTGCTGTCGCAATCGCTGTGGGGGATTGCTTTTGTCTAGTTGATAATCGAGTATTGCCCATATTATATCCTTTCGTGAGCTTACTTTTGCTGTGGATAGCTATCGTAACGGCTGGCGCTTGAGGGCGCTTTGGTGTCAGGGGATAGCTTACAATGTGCAAAGGTAATGATTTTATTTTAATAAGGTTGGGTTTGGAAGGTGATTTTTTTCTTGAACACGAATTTCTCTCTGTCTTTCTATAAACGCACACGGAGCTCTTCTTTTATACGCACACGGAGCTCATGGATCTCACGAATCTTTGTTCGCGGCGGTGCGCTCACAGGAGTAACACACGATGTTGAACACTTGATTCTTTTGAACACGAATCTCACGAATAACACGAATCTATTTGGCATGCGGATCTTTCTTTTTTTTATACGTACACGGATCTCACGAATCTCACGGATCTTTTTGCCTACGGCAGTTCTTGATTATGGGATTCTTGGATTTCTAATGAGGCACAAAAAATGATATCCGTGAGCCATGCGAAGCATTGGCAGATCCGTGAGATCTGTGAGATCCGTGTGACCTAAAGACATTGAGATCTTGGTGGCCTAAAGGCATTGAGATCTGGGTGGCCTAAAGACGTTGAGATCTGGGTGACCTAAAGACATTGAGGTCAGTGTGACCTAAAGACATTGAGATTGGTGTGGCCTAAAGATGTTGAGATCTGTGAGACCTAGAGACGTTGAGATACATGAGATATTAGCATTGTTTTAGGAATTAATGCACACAGATTTCGCTCACTGTAATTGCCTGAGGATGTTTGACCGGGCGGTCTCTTTTTTGAGGGCTTCCTCTAAGGGCATGGAGGGAGGGGTGATGGGGAGGAGACGGGAGAAGCCGGCGGCGAGAAGAGAGGGGGCGTCGGTGATGGCACCTGAGAGGAGCCACACGGGGATGTTGTGGGGGAGGGCGTGGGCGAGGATGCGGCTGGGGAGCTTGCCCATGAGGGTCTGACGGTCGCTGTGGCCCTCGCCGGTGATGATGAGAAGGGTGTCGGGGAGGAGGTCGTCGAAACGGGTGAGGGTGAGGAGAAGGTCGGCACCCGACTGGACGGTGGCGCCAAGATACTGCATGAAGGCGTAGCCTAAGCCTCCTGCTGCTCCTGCTCCCGGGGTGTCGCTACAGTCGCGGTGGAGGGCTCTGCTGCTTGCCTCGGCGAAGCGGCGGGCGCGGTCGTCGAGCTGCTGAACCATGGCGGGGGTGGCACCCTTTTGGGGTGCGAACACATGGGCGGCACCGTTGGGGCCACAGAGGGGGTTGGTGACGTCTGAGGCGAGGGTGAACTGACAATGGGCGGCTATGTCGCGCCACTTGTTGTCGAGGGCGCGGAGCATGCCTGTGCCGCTGTCGGAGGTGGCGCTGCCGCCGAGACCTATGATGAAACGGCGGGCACCGTGGCGGTAGGCATGGAGCACCTGTTCGCCTACGCCCCATGAGGTGGTGCGCATGGGGTTGCGCTGCTCTGGCTCAATGAGTTGCAGTCCGACGGTCTGTGCCACCTCTATGATGGCTGTGTCGGCGGTCATGGCGTAGGAACAGCGTATGGGGCGCATGAGGGCATCGTGGGCTGTCATGTTGACCATGTCGGCACCGAGGGCGTTGGCGAAGGCGCTGAGCATGCCTTCCCCTCCGTCGCTCATCTCAAGGGTTATGACCTCGGGCGATGCGGTGGTGCCGGTTGTGGCGTCTGTGGTGAGAGCATCTGACGGGTGCCATTGTCGCACGGCTTCAGCCACTGTTGCGTTGACCTCGCTGCTCGTCATGCAGCCTTTGAAGGAGTCGCTGGCTATTATTATCTTGTTTTCAGGCATGGCTTGTTCTCTGTTCTTGTTCAATTTGTTCTCTGTTCTTGTTCAAAAATATGTGGAAAAACGGAACTGCAAATGTAGAAATTAAAAATTAAATTACAAAGAAAAGTTTCTTAAAACCATTTAAAAAGATGTATAACTAACGAAAAAACATGAAAAATGTTGGCTGTGTGGTTTTTTTATATTAATTTTGTGATTTTGGAAAGAAGATCAGCAATTTTGAATAAACAACCAATAAATATTCGGATATTTTAGATATTTAAAAACATGCATAAACTGCAAATAATGATTGGGGCTGTAGCGGTCTCAATGATCGGTAGCTCATGCTTTGCTCTCACTATGAAATCGGCACCCGAAATGGGGCTTTTTAAGAAGAAAAAGAAAAAGGTGGAGCAGCCTGTTTCAGACTACAAAAAACTGGTTGGCAGCGACTCTGTCAACGTGAAAGGCGTGATGAACGTTGTGAAGAAGGACCAAGATTTTTATCTTGAGATGCCTGTCAAGTTGATGGGCAGGGTGTTCCTCGTTTCCAACAAGCTGCAACGTGTGCCCAACGAGCTGAACGAGGCTGGTGTGAACCGTGGCATCAACTACGAGAACCAGTGTGTCCGTTTCGAATGGGACAAAAAGAAGAAGACCGTCTTTGTGCGCCAGCAGCGCGTTACGCCAGAGGTTGACCAGAAAGACGCCATGGCGGCATCGGTGGAGAACAATTACATTGACCCGCTCATTGCCAGCCTGAAGGTGGAGGCTGTGGCCAACGACTCGTCGACCGTCATCTTCAAGGTTAACGACCTGTTCAACGGCAAGAAGACCTACTTTAACGATGTCTTCAACCTTATAAACCTCGGCACCTCTGCCGACTCGGACCTCTCACATATCATCGATATCAAAGCGTTCAGCAACAATGTGACAGCCACATCGGAGCTTACCACTGTCGTGCATGAAGGCAAGAGCAAGACCAACGTCACCGTTGAGGTGAGCTGTTCGCTCGTGCTCCTGCCCGAGCAGCCCATGGTGGCGCGTAAGGAGAACCAGCGTGTGGGCTATTTCACGACCAGCCGACTGCAATATGGCGACCGTCAGCAGGAGGTGACACGCAACAACTACATCACCCGTTGGCGCCTGGAGCCTACAGACGAGGAGGCATATCTGCGCGGCGAGCTTGTGGAGCCCAAGAAGCCCATCGTGTTCTACATTGACCAGGCTGTGCCAGCCTTCTTGCGTCCTTACATCAAACGCGGCATGACCGACTGGAACGTGGCTTTTGAGAAGGCTGGTTTCAAGAACGCCGTTCAGGTGTTTGACCTCACCGACAGCATTGCTGCCGAGGGCGACGACATGAAATATTCTGTTCTCACCTATGATGCCTCAGAGAAGGCCAACGCCATGGGTCCGGCGGTGATTGACCCGCGCACGGGTGAAATTCTGGAGGCCGACATCATCTGGTGGCACAATGTGAAGTCGCTGTTGCGCGAGTGGATCATGGTGCAGACAGGAGCATATAACAAGGCGGCGCGACAGTATGAGTTGCCTGAGGACATGATCGGCGATGCAGCACGCTTTGTAGCCTGCCACGAGGTGGGCCATTCGTTGGGTCTTCGTCACAACATGATCGCCAGCAACGCCTATGCCACCGACTCGCTCCGTTCGAAGGCTTTCACAGACAAGGTCAAGGGCACGGCAGCGTCGATTATGGACTATGCCCGCTTCAACTATGTGGCACAGCCCGGCGACGGCATAAAGCAGATCTCGCCCCAGATCGGCCCTTATGACATGATGGCCATAGAGTGGGGTTACCGTTGGTTCCCCGACGAGAAGGGTGCAGCAGAGAAGCAGCAGGCGTTCCTGAAGAAGCACAGCGGCAAGGAATATCGTTACAGCGAGGCACAGAGCCAGCGCACAGCCATGGACCCCAGAGCCTTGAGTGAGGATTTGGGCGACGACGCCATGAAGTCGGCCGGCTACGGCATAGAGAACCTCAAGCGTGTGATGCCCAACATTGTGGTACTGCGACGGCAGCCACCTGAGTGTAACGCTAAGATTAACGAATTTGCCAGAAGCATTGCAGAACAGTACCGGAATTGAATCGGAGTTTACCGGCACACTGAATGGACAAAAGCTGTCATTTATCGGAAGTACCGGTACATACACTATGAGTACAAAAACCGGTGGGCTGGCAACGCTTTCTGAACAGGCAGAGGGTGCATACTATGACAAGGAAAATACCAGCATTGCCGGATTTGTGAAGTCTGGCGATGCGGAATATAGTATTGTGCTTTCGGCGGAATGCAGTGAGATATTTCAGGGGAACACTACAGCAAGCCTGCCATTGCAGCTTTCGTTTTCGTTCTTACAGGGAATAGATGCAACTAGTTGGTCATGGTTTGAAACCGGCGTATCCGCCAAGGGTGATACGGCATATAGCTGTGAACCGAGATCTCTGGGTGTTATTCCTGTGGATATTACTCTGACTGCGGAGATACAGGCAGATACCAGCCGAACGGACATCTATCCAGTTACCGAAACAAAAGACGGATATACGCTGGAATCTGTGACTGTTTCTCCGTTTAGCACAGAGATCCGTTTTTCTGAGGATACTGTATTTGATGACTACGATGTGATGTATGTCACGGATCAGAACGGTAACTCTTATGATATGATAGACGCGAATATTGATACAGACATTTCCTTTCAGAATTCTGTATGGGAAGCAGCATTGACTGATGCTACGGAACTGACCATTCGTATTGTTCCGGACGGAAAAAACAACTTGGACGCAGCAGGTACAGTTTTTACTGTTCCCATTGACAAAGGTTATCGGACACAAACGATCAATGACTTTGATCTGGCAGAGAACTATACGCAGTATATCCCGCCAATGCCTGATGAAGAATCTGCTTCCCAGTGATTTCTACCGCACAGAGTTTACTTTCATCTCTTGAAAAACAATCTGTGTACGTCAGATATAAAACAGACTTTGACATTTCCCATGGCAGATGCTTTTTCCGTCTGTCAGTTCATCCCTTTTGAAAAAAGCCGCAGGTTTTTTCTCCGCCTGCGGCTTTTTCATGATTTAGAAATCGTTTTAACGGAAGTTTTTCGCGGAACGCTTGCCAATTTCTTGAATGTGTGGTATAATATACAACAGAGTATAGAAAGGCGGGAAATGCCGTGACGAAACGAGAAGAATTTATTGCCGTTTATCAGGAAAATATCCAGCGGCGGGGAGCAGACCGGCTGCTGGAATGGCTGGACTCTGATGCCAGCGATTTCTTTACTGCCCCCTCCAGCACCCGATTCCACGGGGCATATGAGGGCGGGCTGGTGGAACACAGTCTGAATGTGTATGAGTGCCTGAAAGACTATCTGAACCGTCCCCGCACCAAGGAACTGTACGGCATGGACTATACACCGGAAACCATTGCCGTGACGGCACTGCTCCACGACATCTGCAAGGTTGGCTTTTATGCCGTGGACTATCGCAACGCCAAGAATGAGCAGGGCGTGTGGGAAAAGGTGCCCTACTATACCGTGCGGGACACCCTGCCCTATGGACATGGGGAAAAATCCGTATACATGATTCAAAGCTTTATGCGGCTGACCCGTGACGAAGCTTTTGCCATTCGCTATCACATGGGCTTTTCCGGCAACGAGGACAAGAACAGCGTGGGCAGAGCACTGGAAATGTTTCCGCTGGCTCTGGCAGTCAACGTGGCGGATATGGAAGCAACGTATTATCTGGAAGGGTCTGTGAAGTGATAAGAGCCTGAACAGGCTTTAAAGGCAATACCGCACAATCTTTATGCGGTATTGACCTAACGGAAATTGCGTGCTTTTTGCATTTCAGATGTTGTTGGGAAAACGGAAATCCGTTTCGATAATGCGGGGAGAAGATTCCGGCGTGTACCGCCAGTAGTCCAGATGTGTCTGACTTTCCGGCACGAAATAACGGGGCGGCTGCGGCGGGTCAGTTTGGGCAAATGTGTCGATCAGAATCAGTTTCACCTTCATTTTCTCTGGCAGGATCGCCTTGATATAGACGCTGGCACACTGTCCGGCAACAGCATCTTCGCAGGCCTTTTTTGATCAGTTTTGCAATATAAT
>OGXZ01001611.1_pt1 | contig 12678 bp, 10 predicted proteins | sample 1576431 | NCBI WGS metagenome assembly OGXZ01 (sample SAMEA3541590, study PRJEB24748) | human gut metagenome | biome: human gut; feature: human-associated habitat; material: faeces | place: China | collected 2012
CCGTAAACCGCGGGTAGGCAGTCCGTAGGATCCAGACGATCGCCGCCGTCAGAAGCGGAATCACCACCAGGATGACAGCTGCCAGTTCCGCATTCATCCAGAACGCCATCACAAGCGCCCCCAGGAACATGCCCGGCGCGCGCAGCATCATCCGAAGTCCCATCATAATCAGGTTCTGTACCTGCTGGATATCGTTCGTCAGACGGGTTACCAGCGATCCCGTGCTGAACGTATCGATATTTTTAAATGAAAACTGCTGCACTCTGGCAAATAAGTCGCGGCGCAGATCGCTGGTAAAGGAAATCGACGCCTTCGCTGCAAAATATGCCCCCAGAATGCCGCCTGCCGCCATCAAAAAGGAGGTAATCGCCATCACAAGTCCCATTTTGAGAATGTATCCGCCGTCTTTCTGCGCCACGCCATGGTTAATAATCATCGACATAAATTTGGGCAGCAGAATCTCACCCAGCACCTCCGTTACCATCATGAGCGGTCCCAGAATAAAGGCGCTCTTATATGGCAGTATATATGATTTGTATCGTTTCCATTGCTTCACGCTTTTTCCTCCTGCCCGTTATTTCTGCAAATTTTTTTATGGATTCTGTTCAAACAGCTCCATCAGTTCATTCTGGCTCAAATCGCCCAGTGAAACCATTCCCTCTGAAACCACCTGCGCCGCCAGCGCAAGTTTCGCATTCTGCAGCTTCAAAAGATTTTCTTCTATCGTATCCTTTAAGATCAGTTTGTATACCGTGACCGGCTTTTCCTGCCCGATCCGGTACGCGCGGTCGGTCGCCTGGTTCTGCGCTGCCACATTCCACCACGGATCGTAATGAATCACGATATCCGCCGCCGTCAGGTTGAGTCCCGTTCCCCCGGCTTTCAGGGAAATAAGGAACACCGGAACCTCATCCGAGGCAAACGCCTGCACCATCCGGCTGCGTTCTTCCTTCGGGGTCGCGCCGACCAGAAGATGGGACGAAATGCCCTCCTGTAAAAGACGTTCCCGAATCCGCTCCAGCATCGAGGCAAACTGGGAAAAGAGCAGGATCTTATGTCCCGCCGCAGACGCCGATGCGATCAGCGAAACACAGGTTTCCAGCTTCGCCGATTCCCCCGTATAATCTTCAAAACAGAGTGCCGGATCGCAGCAGATCTGGCGCAGCCGCATGAGCTGGGAAAGCACTTCCAATTTCCCATTACCCGACCACGCGCCGCCAGCCAGCGCCTCTTTCAGTTTCAACGCCGACGCCGTATAAAGCTTCTGCTGCCGCCCAGACGCCGCTGAATAAACGATCCTCTCTTCCTTGCCCGGAAGCTCCCGCAGCACATCCTTTTTCAAGCGGCGCAGGACAAACGGTCCCGTCATCCGCCGCAATGCCGTCAATGCTTCCGGATCCTGATTTTTCACGATTGGCAGCTCATACCGCTCACGAAACTTCCGGTAACTGTATAAAAATCCCGGCATCAGGAAATCAAAAATGCTCCAAAGCTCGCTGAGCCGGTTTTCCACCGGCGTTCCCGTCAGGGCGAAACGGACATTCGCCGAAATCTCCTTTACCGCCTTCGCTCCCTGTGTCTTTGCATTTTTAATGACCTGCGCCTCGTCAATAATCTCATATTCAAACGTGCGTCCCAGATACGCTGCCCGATCCCGTTTCAACAGATCATAGGACGTGATGATCACCTGCGCCCTCTCAGACGCCTCCATCCGCATCTGCTCCTCCAGCTGTTCCTGCCGTTCTTTCGCCGTCCCGGCAATCAGAAGCACGCGGATCTCCGGCGAAAACCGGGCAAATTCCTGTCCCCAGTTGTAGACGAGCGACGCCGGGCAGACGATCAAAGACGGAAGAGGTAATTCTGACCCCCTGCCTTCATTTCCAGCCGCTTTCTGCTCGGTTTTTTCCTGATAAAATGCTGTCAGAAGCGCAATCACCTGCAGCGTTTTTCCCAGTCCCATATCATCTGCCAGGATCCCGCCGAAATGATACCGCGCCAACGTCCGCATCCACGTATATCCGATCTTCTGATATTCCCGCAGCGTCTTTTCCAGCACCGCCGGAACCGCATAGCTGACACTCTGCGTCGTTTTTAGATCGCGCACCATCATCCCGTAGGCTTCATCCCGCTTAAACAGTTTCATCCTGCCGTCGCCCGAGAGACTGTCCAGATAAAAAGCACGGTAGGCAGGTATCTTCGCCTCCCCCGCCTGAAATTCACTCTTTGTCAGTCCCAGATCCGCAGTCAGGCTGTCAAGCGCCTGCAGACCGCCGCCCGAGAGCTGCAAAAATTCGCCATTTTTCATGCGGTAATATTTCTTTTTTTGGCGGTATTCACTGAGTACCTGCAAAAGCTCTGCCGGGTCGATTCCCGCCGTCTCAATCTTCAGATCCAGCCAGCCGCCTCCAAGAGAAACCCCCATCGACACTCCCGGCGGAGGCAGGACGCGCAGATGGCGGACAGACTCTGACAGCCATACCTCGCCCACCTCCTGAAACTGCGTCATTCCCTCGCTCAGAACCTGGTACAGCGCTTCTTCATCCCCGCGGATCACCAGCTCGCCGCTCTCATCCTCCCAGTAAGAGAAGTACCGCGTGATCAGGCGGCTGATATAAAATTCCGCCGGTACATCCCGGCAGATCTCCCGCGGAACATGCTCGTCCGCCAGCGGCGAAAACGTAAAATCTCCGTAGGAAAGCGTCGGACGCAGACGCAGCTCGTCCGGCGAATCACTGTCAAACTCAAACCGGGCTTTCAACGCCTCTGGGCGGTATTTCTCCCAATCGATCTCCGGGCTCTGCAAGATCCCAAGTGCCTCCATGCCTTCCAGCACCCGCGCATAAAAGAGCGGAATATCCCGGCTTCCAACCAGCAGCTCCCGCTTCTCTTTCCGGCTTCCGCACTCTCTTCCGCCCTGTTCCATCTGCTCCAGAAAAACGCCCATCGTTTCTGTATACAGTTCACTGCATCCAAACAGATGCAATCCATCTGCCACATACAGACGCTGTTCTCCCCGGAACGAAGTTAGAGCCGATGGAACCGTAACCGCAATTCCATCGCCCCTTGCTTCCACCTCCACCGGGAAACGCGGATCCTTGCGCTCAACCCGGCACACACGTTCAGCACCTTTCTCGTCCTCCGTTTGGACTTCTTTTCCCTCTAAAAGATCAAACAGCCGATCCCTCGCTGCAGATCCCAGCGTTAACGCCCGCATCACCGGAAGCGGCAGCCCCGCATGACCGCGCATCTCCTCATAATGGCGTATGTAGGCGTCCGCCTCCTCCAGCAGAAGATCTAAAAATGGGCGGCTTTCCGGCGCAAAGGCAGACGGGACGTGTTCAAACGCCATGCCTTTTCCGTATTCCACCCGTTTTCCGCTGTGAACCGCCTGTGCAAATTCCAGCAGGTTTTTCACAATATACCGTTTTTCCCGTCCGATCCGTGCCTCCAAAAGCACTTCGCCGCGCCGGATCTGTAAATAGGGATGCAGATAGACCGGTTCCCGCTCTTCCTCGCCCAGAATCCGCGCTACTTCCCGGTTCGTGTACTCCCGGATCATCATCCGGATCTCCGGCGAAGTCGAAACCGGCGGTGTATGCTCGGCTTTCTGCTGGCGGGCAAACGCCTCCTGAAGCGCTTTTGCATGAACGCAGGGACCCCGGAATGAATTTCCCTCCGCACAAGAACAAGAGTAGTCATAGATCTGACTACCCTTGATAAAAATTCTTGTCTGATATACCTTTGTCTCATCCTCAATCTGTCCCTGTACCCGTACTTCGCCCTTCCAGAAGGTATCTACGGACATTTTTATTATTTTCATGAGGATTCCTCCATATTACAGATTACATGTGTTCCGGCGATTCCATTCCGAGCAGATCCATACAGGTATCCAGCACCCGCTTGGTCAGCGTGATCAGGCTGATAAAAGCTGCCTGCTTCGCTGCGTCCTCCTCGGAGAGGATCTTATTTTCCAGATAGAATGCATTAAACGCATCCGCCACTGCCGCCATGTATTGGCAGAGCTTATGCGGCGCCGTCTCGTAGAATGCAGATTCTGTCACCTCGCCGAAACGGCAGAGCGCCATCTGAAGTGCTTTCTCTGTCTCGCTCTCAGCCGGACGGATCGGAACCACTTTAGCATCCGCACCGCGCAGTTCCTTGTATTTCTCCAGAATGGACTTGATGCGGACGATCATATACTGGATATGTGGACCTGTATTTCCCTCGAAGGAAATAAAGCGGTCTACATCGAAAATGTAATCTTTGGTCGCCTGATTCGAAAGATCGGCATATTTAAGTGCCGCCAGACCGACAATCTCCGCCGTGCGTGTCATCTCGTCCGCCGGAACTTTCTGCTTCTCCTGAATCTTCTCATATACCTTCTCATCGATATTCTTGATCAGGTGCTCCAGACGCATAACACCGCCCTCACGTGTCTTGAACGGACCACCGTCCTTGCCGTTCATCGTACCGAAGCCCAAGAAGATCATCGGCGTATCTTCTTTGACGATGCCCGCCTTCTTCGCCACACGGAATACCTGGATAAAATGAAGCTCCTGGCGCTTGTCTACGACGTAAATGTAGCGGTCCGGATGGAAATCCTGCTCACGTTCGATGATCGTCGCCAGATCGGAAGTCGCATACAGCGCCGCACCATCGGATTTGCGGACGATACAAGGCGGATATTCCTTCGCATCCCCTTCCTGTGCGATATCGACAACCAGCGCGCCATCGCTCTCATAGGCGAGACCTTTTTTCTGTAAATCCTCGATCAGTCCCGGAATATATGGCTGCGCATCGCTCTCGCCCTTCCAGAGGTCGAACGATACATTTAAATTGCCATAGTTTTTTTTCAGATCCTTCAAGGACACGTTCATGATGTGCTTCCAGATCGCATGGAACGGTGCATAGCCACTCTGCAGTTTGAAGGTTGCTTGCTGTGCCCGCTCACGGAATGCCGCATCTACCTTGGATTTCGCGCTCGCTGCCGGATAGATATCCTCCAGCTCGGAAATCGTAAACGGCGGCTCCGACGGATACTCGCCGGTATAATCCGGGTCAAAATATACCAGATCCGGCTGACGGTCATGCAGCTCCTCGATGATCAGTCCCATCTGCAATCCCCAGTCACCCAGATGCACATCGCTGATGACATGGTGTCCCATATAGCGGCTGATGCGCTTGATGCTCTCTCCGATGACCGCGGAACGTAAGTGTCCGACATGCAGTGGTTTTGCTACATTGGCTCCGCCGTAATCAATGATGATCGTCTCCGGCTTCTTAGCTGCGTTGAGTCCCAGCTTTTCATCCTCTGCCACCTGCTGTACATAGGATGCCAGGTAGCACGGATTCAGGCGGATATTGATAAATCCAGGCATCACGGCGTTGATCTCAGAAAACATCTTGCTTCCGGCTGTCTTTTCCACCACCTCATTGGCAATATCGATCGGTTTCTTTTTATACGCTTTGGCAGCTGCCATCGCGCCGTTACACTGATACTCGCAGAGATCCGGGCGGTTTGATACCGTTACGCGGATGTACTTCTCATCGTACCCGCAGCCGGTAAACGCCGGTTTCAGTTCTTCCACGATCAAATCTAAAATCGTTTTCATACTAGATTCCCTTTCATAATTTATATCGTATATTATATATCTTTCCGCATTGCCTTTTTCACATCCTTGCGGAACTGCTTCCAGGCATCCTCATGATCCACGAAATACTTCGGGCACGCCTTTCCAGTCACATCATAATGACGGATCACGTCTTTCGGACTTAAATCGAGCTGCTTGCACAGCCATGCAGTCAGTTTTACCAGCGAGTCATACGTCTCGTCTGTGAACTTTCCGTCTACCGCCGGATGGCAGCACTCAATCGAAACGGTGTCCGCATTCCTCTCATTGGAGGCATATGCCTTCTCCCCGACCGGAACGCACTCAATGATCTCGCCGTCCAGACCGATCACGAAATTGCTGCTGACGGAAACAGTGTTACTGCCGCTCTGATCTTTCAACCCCTCAAAATAATCATGGTTCTGCTGTGCCGTCGTCCCAGGATTTGCCACATAGTGAATCACGATCCCGTTGATGACCGGGATATTCGTCCCCGGTCTGGAATATCGGTTGACCGTGAGAAGCTGCTCATCAACCCAGTTTGGCATCTCGATCGTGGACGGATCGATCAGCTTGCGGATCATTTTCCCGCGCAGCGTCCAGCCTGTTCCCGCACCCAGGAGGAAAATAAGCAGACACAAAAACAGCCGCATCATCACACGGTGCTTCTTCTGCTGCCTCGTCCGCTCCCGGCGGATTGCCGTCTGCCTGCCGGATGTACGCCTCTTTCTGCCACCAGATCTGCGCCCCGGCTCATCCTCTTCCCCCAGACGCAGACGGTCTTCTCTTCCGTTCTCCATATTTATCACTCCCCATGAGCACCGCTCACTCCGAACCTGCTCTCTGAGATGAACCAACGGACGCGTCATAGACGCCTCCCCGATATGTTAAGCAAAAAAACTGTTGTAAAATCTCGACGTTTCCTCCGGATCTTACAACAGTTTCTCTGCTTGCTACTGTTCATGCGCTGCATAACCAGCAAAGGAAAATGCCTGCCACAAACAGTAATCTCTGTTTCCAGTCAGAAACCTGTCAGTGACACGACTGCCTCCCCACAAGGGTACAAACGGTATCGTGAAGACCTTTCTGACGTATATGTTATAACTTAGACTCTGGACAGATATTCACCAGTACGTGTATCGATCTTGATCTTATCGCCCTGGTTTACGAATAACGGTACATATACAGTAGCGCCAGTCTCTACAACTGCCGGTTTGGTAGCGCCTGTAGCAGTATCGCCCTTGAAGCCCGGCTCTGTATCTGTGATCTCAAGCTCTACGAACAGCGGCGGTTCTACGGAGAATACCTTGCCGTTGTAAGAACAGATCTTGCACATCTCGTTCTCTTTTACGAACTTGAGTGCGTCGCCGATTGTCTCCTGGTTTAAAGCTACCTGCTCATATGTGTTTACATCCATGAAGTTGTATAAGTCGCCATCGGAATACAGATACTGCATATCAACTCTGTCGATTCTGGCAGACGGAAACTTCTCGGTCGGACGGAAGGTTTTCTCTACAACGCCGCCATTCATTACGTTCTTAATTTTAGTACGAACGAACGCAGCTCCCTTTCCCGGTTTTACGTGCTGAAATTCCATGATCTGGTATACGTTGCCATCAATCTCCAGTGTGATGCCGTTTCTAAAATCGCCCGCTGATATCATAAATGATGCTCCTCCTTGAAAATACTCGCTTTATCTTTTTTATTTTATACTATAAAATCCTCTTTTTCAACTACTTTTTTGAAAACACAGGGCACATCATGTCAATTCCGCCCCTTATTTTTCTAAAATTGCCGATATTTTTTCTGAAAACAACTGATTTTCCACCGTTTCCGGCACTCCTGTCAGCATCCGGTTCTGCCGCCTGGCAAGCTCTTTCAAACCGTTCAAAAACCCCCAGCTGCAACCTTCCACTTTTTTTTCTATCTTCTCACATAGAACCACAGGACAATTTTCTCCAGATACCGCTTTAACACAATCTGGATCTCTTCCTTCGGATTGATCGGCTTTACAAGAATCGAATAGATGCCTGTCCGCCTCGCCCCGTACACATCCGTAAAGAGCTGATCCCCGACAAACATCGTCGAGCGCTCGCCCGTTCCCATCCGGCGCATCGCCTGCCTGTATCCGCTGCGCTTCGGTTTTCTGCCCTTGTAAATATAATCCGAACCTACCTGTCCGGCAAACGGGGCGACCCGCGCCTCCTTATTATTCGAGAGCAGACAGGTGTGGAACCCTATCGCCCGCAAACGTTCAAACAGCTGTACTGCCCGCTCGTCCGCCGGGGCACCGTGCGGCACCAGCGTATTGTCAATATCAAATATGATACCCCGCATTCCCTTCTGGTAAAACTGCTCATACGGGATATCATACGCAGAATCCAGCCATTCATCCGGGTAAAACGCATTTCCCATCATCTGGTCTCTTCCCCGTTCTTTCCAGGCTCATACGACGGCACATTCCGCTGCTGTATCTTCTGCAGTTCCTCCATAAATGTATCGACGTCTTTAAACTCCCGGTATACCGATGCAAACCGCACATAGGTAACCACATCCAGATCCTTTAACCGCTCCATCACAAGTTCCCCGATCACCGCGGTCGAGATCTCCCGTTCTTCCCGGTTAAATAAATTGTTTTCCACATCGTCGATCAACGCCGAAATCTGTCCCTGAGAGACTGGGCGCTTGTGGCAGGAATGCAGGATTCCCGCCTCTATCTTCGCCCGGTCGTACATCTCCCGGGTATTATCCTTTTTGACAACCATCAGAGGGATCGTCTCAAGTTTTTCATATGTGGTAAAACGCTTTCCACAAGTCTCGCACTGTCTCCGGCGTCTGATAGAACTGTTGTCATCCGCAGGCCGTGAATCGATTACTTTCGTGTCAGCCGCGTTGCAAAATGGACACTTCAATCGCTCTTCCCCTTTTCTGGTTTTATTGATATGCCCCCGCCAGGTTTTCATAACATATCATACTTATTATAATATCGCAGGAAGTGCGCTTCTGCAAGCAGAAGTTTTCCGCTACTCCTTCTTTATTCGTTACTGTTCACACATGCGTGAACAGTAACGGAATTTGCCGTGGCTTCGCATTCAAATACGGCAAATTCCTGCTGCCACCACGTTTTCTTACGGCACTTTCGGTTCCAAAAGTGCCTACCCGTGAACAGTAATCTTTATTCCTTCTTTTTCTCTTCTTTCAGCCTCACCAGAATAATGTCATCCCCTATCTGGCAGATGTCGCAGAATGGAATTATGTACTCTTTTTCCCGCCCCAGAAAGCCCCAGACACAGCCCGGTCCCGGCACGATGATCGCAAGCATTTTTCCCGTGCTGATGTCAAAATCGACGTCGCCCACAAAACCAAGGCGCTTGCAATCTTTTACATTTATAACTTCCCGCTGTTTGAGTTCACAGATACGCATAGACATAAACCCCCCGGATCCTTCTGTAATCAAAATATGTACAAAAGGACCGGGAGGTTCTTCCTGGACAGGTATTTCTATCTACTTTTATTTCGTAACTTCTGATAACGTCACGCTGTCAAAATGCAGCGTATAATCAATCAGATGCGGCTGGCTCATCGCCACCGTCAAGGCACTGACCGCTACATCCTCATCCAGCGTTACCGGAATCTGGAACTCGGAATTTCCCTCGGTCTGGATCGGATCATACTGCACGTCATCCACCAGCATATACTCATAGTTCGGGCTGCTCCAGACAATATCGGCAGTCACCTTTCCATCCTTGACGATAATGGTCGCCGGGCTGTCCACCGATGCTCTGCCGGAACCTCCCTGCAGGGTTACCTCACAGGTATAAGTGCCGTCTGCCACATCTGCAGTCTGCCCTGCCGGTTTCTGGGCATCTGCCGCATCATCGCTATTCTCCGTCTCGGATGATGCCGCTTCCGCGTCCTCTGCCTCTCCGGAAACCGGATTTTCTACCCTTACTTTGTGGTCGTACCAGGTGCCCTTCTTACCAATCAGAGCCAGGTCAAATTCTTCTCCGAGCGCCGGAACCGGCACATCGAAGCCATTGACCTCCTCGCTCAGACCGTCGCTGTAAGTAACCGTGTCTACGGTTGGCTGCAGCCAACCGGCTTCATCTTCCTTTGCCTCGTCCGCAGTACCCAGATACAGGTTCACGATGTTTTTCGATGTCAGGCTGATATGAAGTGTCGCCTCGCCATCCTTGACCGTCAGGACACCTTTTCCATTTTTCGATTCATTGACCTTGAACATACTGCTGTCCGTCTTAAAATCGACGGTGTAGACGCCGTCTGCAAGGTCAATGCTGCTTTTCTGTTCGGCATTCTCGGTTTCTGCGCTCTCTGTCTGCGCCACGGTGTCGGCTGCGTCCTGTTTCTGTCCTCCGCACGCTCCGAGAAGAGCGGCAGCAAGCAGAAGCGCCGCTAAATTTAATTTCTTTTTCATATACATTATTCCGAAATAGACTCAATGGCTGTCCGTGTATGAGCAACATAGAATGATTCTACCGCTTTAATTCTGCCCAGACCGGAAATCTGAGTATCTACCTTGTCAAATGCACCTGATGCCTCAAACTGGCTCTTCCAGGAATCCTCGTCATCGCCTGCCATGTCGTTGTTTGCATGATCACCTGCAACTACCATCAGCGGACGAAGAACGACATTCTTATAACCTGCTGCCTTCACTGCCTCGATAACAGACTCACAAGAGGTCTCTTCCGGCTCGCCCTCTACGGTACCGATAAATACATTACTATATCCAAGATTCTGCATCTGGGTCTGCATCTGGCTGTAGGTTACCTTTGCAACGTGTGCGGTACCATGCCCCATCAGAACGAATGCAGTTCCCTGATCGGCTGCATCAGCTGCATCTTTAAAGCCTGCTTCCGAAGCTTCTTCTGCTACAACTGCTTTTGCAACTGCCTCTTTATCTGCATTGATAACGGTTGCATCGTCGCCAACCTCACCTAACAGCGGCTCTGCGACAGCTATCTGCTCGAATTTATCCTGATACTTCTCGAGCGCCTCAACCATCTCGTCATACTCAGCACCGTGCATCAGGTGGGTCGGCTGGACAACCAGCTCTTTAACTCCGTTCTCCACGGCGCGCTCCAGTGCCTGATCCATATTGTCGATGCACTCGCCGTCACGAGCCTCAACGTGGTTGATAATGATCTGTGCGGTAAATGCACGGCGGACTGCCCAATCCGGGAATGCATCCTGGATGGAATCCTCGATACTCTTGATATCTTTCACACGGCTGTCGTTGAAGGAAGTACCAAAGCTGACTACCAGGATCTCCTTGTCGCCAATCTCATCCTGATTGCGCGGATCGTCCAGGCTCGCGTCGCCGGTATCACGACCAAAATAATCTGGATCTGCGTTCTCGCCTTCTACCAGCTCCTTCTGCTCGTCAGTCAGGACATCCCATGCCTCTTTGGCTGCCTTGCACTGCTCATCCGTGTCATCGGTGCGCTCCTGTACATAGATGTCATCGATCAGCTTTGCCACCTTATCTGCTGCTTCCTGATCGGAATCGGCGCTCTCAGCTGCCTCGGTCTCTGCCTCAGAAGCCGCCTCCGTCGAGGTTGCCTGGCTGGATGTACTGCCGCCGCAGGCTCCAAGCAATACGGACATCGTAACTGCCGCTGCACTTACAACTACTTTTTTGTTTTTTCTCATGTTTTCCTCCTTGTGTGACTCGCACAAAAATAGTTTTAACTGATATGTTCACGACAGCCGGCAGGTTTCCTGGCTTTCGGGTCATCATGCACGCCGCGCCTTCTCACTTTCGCAATGGCATCTGCAGCGCCACTCTCCGGTTCACAGTGACGAGATCGCACAGGTTTTGCACCTGTTTCCCTTTTAACCTCCGCCCACAGGATCTGTCTCCAGCTCCCGGGGCGTCGGCACCGGCTGTTTGCCTGATTCAGTTGTACTGATAGTGTAACCTGTTTTGCAGTACTGTGTCAATCGTTTCATTGCGGTCCTTTCGAGTTTGGAACACATCTCCGGTCTGTCCAGGGGCTTGAAAGGAAAATCTTCACAGCGTGTCCATTGACCTTCCGGGTGCTTCTCGCGACCTCTGCGCGCGTTCAGGATCCTGTTATAACGATGCCGGCCCCCTGCGGCGTCTGGGCGTGCCCGGAATGGGGGTAGTTTGCCGCTTTTTACTTCAAAAGTGTAAAGCAAAAAAGAATTTTATGTGTTTTGCTGGTTTTATCAGAATTTTACCTTTATATTTCGGCGTAATACCGCAAATTTTGAATTGACAGTTGGGAACTCCAGTGCTAACATAAGACCAACGAACAGAAATTTTCAGGAAAGGAGCCATATCAACATGAAGCGGTTTGCAGCGTTCTTTTATGGCTACTTTTACTTTTTCGGCTTTTGGGCGAAACAAGTAAAAGTGTTTTTTGCTGCAAATAATTGGCTCCCCTCTGCTGTATAAGCGGGATGACTGGATCCAAAGGGCCTGCGGTGAATGACACTTCACCGCGGGCCCTTTTTCATTCCTGCATATCTGCAGCGGAAAGAAAGGAATGGTAATATGGTCATCATTGTCAAACAGAATACCAAGGAAGAGCGGATCCGGGAGCTGATCCAGTGGATCGAGTCCCAAAACCTGCGCACCCACATCTCCACTGGCGATTTTTCCACGGTCATCGGTGTGATCGGCGACACCAGCAAGCTGGACGAGGACCTGATCAGCGGGCTGGATATTGTAGAGGGGGTCAAACGCGTGTCTGAGCCGTTCAAGAGCGCAAACCGGAAGTTCCATCCTCTGGACTCTGTCATTGAGGTCGGGGCGGACAAGATCAAGGTGGGACACGGGAATTTCGCCATCATCGCCGGTCCCTGCTCCGTGGAGAGCGAGGATCAGATCATCTCCGTGGCCAAAAGCGTCAAGGCCGCCGGAGCCACCATGCTCCGGGGCGGCGCGTTCAAGCCCCGCACCTCCCCCTATGACTTCCAGGGCCTGAAGGCCGACGGCATCGAGCTGCTGCTGGAGGCCAAGCGGGAGACCGGACTGCCCATCGTCACCGAGATCATGAACGCCAACCACCTGCCTCTCTTCGAG
>OGXZ01001613.1_pt1 | contig 12673 bp, 10 predicted proteins | sample 1576431 | NCBI WGS metagenome assembly OGXZ01 (sample SAMEA3541590, study PRJEB24748) | human gut metagenome | biome: human gut; feature: human-associated habitat; material: faeces | place: China | collected 2012
ATCTGCCGCACCTCGCTCGCCGTATCGGCACTTAGAATTATGCGGTATTGCCGTAGCTTTCAGGCGTGCCTTGCGCAGCAAACAGCGCTGCGGTTTACTCAAAAAAACAGCACCTTACCCCTTGCGGGGCAAAGTGCCGTGCGAAAACATGTGGGTGTGATCAACACCGTTACACAAACTGGTTGCGGCTGGCGTTGTATTCATAGCCAACATCGGCCAGTTTTGCGCAAATGGCATCCTTATCGGCGTCCTGATCGGCACACAGGGCATCCAGGCTTGCGTAATGATCCCGCAGCTGGGTGTTGATATAACTGAGCAGGATGATTGGGTCAGCTGGCAGCATAGCAACCTCCTAAGGCGTATCTGATCAGATACATCCTGATAAAAATCAAAAAAGCACTGCCAAGGCAGCCCCTGACAGCAACGGGAACCCGCTTATAAAAAGCACGCAAAAATGCCGGCCACCAACTGTGACCGGCAATTTTTTGCGTCTTGATCAGACCGCGCGGGTAACCTTACCCGAACGCAGGCAGCGGGTGCAGGCGTAGATATACTTCGGGGAACCATCCACAACCGCTTTCACGCGCTTGACGTTGGGGTTCCAGGTACGATTGCTCCGACGATGGGAGTGGGAAACCTTGATGCCGAAAGTGACACCCTTGCCACAACATGCACATTTGGCCATTCTGCTTGCACCTCCTTTAACATAGCTGTACTATAATAGCAAATCTTAAGCCAAAATGCAATACCCTTTTTGAAAAAATCCGTAAAAAATCCGCAGAAACGGTACATTTTTTCAAAAACAGGCGCAAAGTGTCCCGCTGCCCTTGTTTTGGGGCGGATTGTACGGTATAATACTTTAAATAATTACCCGTATGTGCCTGTGTGGCCTGCTATGCGGTATGCTGAGGTTTTTATGAATCATTTTGCCCTCAATGGCGTGATCTCCCCGCAGGAGCTGTATTATTACGCTCTGCGCGCCGTGGCCATGCTGATCGTCATCCCGTTCCATGAATCCGCCCACGCGCTTATCAGCTGGAAATTGGGCGATTCCACCGCCAAGGATATGGGCCGCCTGTCCATGAATCCGCTGCGCCACTTTGACCCGCTGGGCGCTTTGTGCATGATTGCGGCCGGGGTCGGGTGGGCAAAGCCGGTTGGCATCAACCCCACGCGCTTCAAAAATCCCAAACGGGGGATGGCTGTTTCCGCTGCGGCGGGGCCGCTCTCCAACTTTTTGCTGGCCTATGCGGCCATGCTGCTCTATAAAGTGGTATATTATGCCTGCGGCGGCGCGGCGCCCCAGCTGGTGCTGGATTTCCTTTATGTTCTGATCAGCATGAACATCAGCCTTGGTGTGTTCAACCTGATCCCTGTACCGCCGTTTGACGGCAGCCGCATTGTGTTGCTGTTTTTGCCGCAAAAACTGTATTTTCAGGCCATGCGGTATGAAAAATACATCATGGGCGTTGTGCTGCTTCTGGTGTTCTTTGGCCTGCTCAACACCCCGCTCAATCTCTGCGTAAACGCGGCGTGGCGTTTGCTGCTGAACCTGACCGGCTTTGTGGAACTGCTGTTCGGCATTGCCTGATGGTACATCTCAATTTAAGTAAGGAACGATATCCGCTGTTTTATGGAAACACTTACCTTTAAGCTACAGGAAGATAATTTTGAAGGTCCGCTGGATTTGCTGCTCTATCTGGTTGGCAAAAATAAAATGAACCTCTATGATATCAATATCATGGAACTCATTGAGCAGTATACTGCCGCCATCCAGACCATGCAGGCCGATAAGCTGGAAGTCTCCAGCGAATTCATTGATATGGCCGCGCACCTGGTTCAGATGAAAAGCGCCCTGTTGCTGCCACGCAGCCCTGAAGCGGAACGCATGAAAGCGGAGCTGACCGGCCGTTTGATCGAGTACAGCACCTGCAAGCAGGTGGCGGCGGAGTTGGGCAGCCGTGCGCGGGATTTGTACACCGCGGTGCGCCAGCCCCAAAAACCGGAAGGCCCGGCGGAATATTCCCGCAAACAGGATCCCGACCGGCTGGTGCAGGCGTGGTTCAGCCTGATGGGCCGCAGCCAGCGCCGCAAAAAGCCCACCCAGGAGCGGTTTGAACCGTTGGTCACCGCGCCGTTCGTATCGGTGGCAAGCCGAGTGGCCCACATGCTGCGCGGTATGCTGAAAGGTACGCTGTGCCGCATGGGCCAGCTGTTCAGCCCGCAGGAAAGCCGCAGTACCAATGTGGCAACGTTCCTGGCGCTGCTGGAATTGATCCGCGCCGGGCGTGTGCGGCTGGATGAAACCGGAACCCTGACGATGGACCGCGCCCGCCGCCCGCGCAACAAACAAAACCAACCCACAGGAAAGGAGGCCGCAGCCGATGCCGATCACACAGCGCAATAAAATTGGCATGCTGGAAGCCATGCTGTTTGCCAACGCCGAACCGGTGGAAACCGACCGCCTGGCCGAAGCCATGCGCGCCGACCCGGCAGAGGTGCTGACCCTGCTGGAAAAGCTGCAAAAGCGCTATGATGAAACCGAAAGCGGCCTGATGCTGCTGCATTTTGACGGCGACCGCTGGCAGATGGCGACCTGCCCGTATTATGGCGAGGTGGTCAAGCGCATTTTGGATACCCGCCGCAACGCGCCGCTTTCGCCCGCTGCGCTGGAAGTTCTGGCTATTATCGCCTATAACCAGCCGGTCAGCCGCAGCTTCATCGAGCAGGTGCGCGGCGTAGATTCCTCTTCCACCGTGTCCAAGCTGATGGAACGCGGACTGATTGAGGAAGCTGGCCGCCTGGATCTGCCCGGCAAGCCGGTGGCGTTCCGGGTGACGGATACCTTTTTGCGGGTGTTCGGCCTTGGCAGTCTGGCCGACCTGCCCCCGCTGCATGACGACCCCCAGAAAGAAGAACTGCCGGTGCAGCAAACCCTGGAGGAACTGCAATGAGCGCTGTGTTGGCGGTTGTGCTGATGGTGCTAAAAATAATCGGCATGATTTTGCTGGCACTGCTTTTGCTTTTGCTGTTGGCGCTGCTGCTGCCTGCGGGCATTCACTTCCGTTGGAGCCATATCGGCGGCCTGCGTTTACAGCTGTGTTACGGCCCGCTGCACTTTACCCTGTACCCGCGCAAAGCGGATGAAGAGGAAAAAAAGGCAGAACCGAAGGCAGAAACAAAGCGGGGGAACACGCCCAAAACCGAGCCGACCCCGCCGCCTGCAAAAGCGGAACTGCCCGCACAACCTACAATGAAAAAGCAGACGGAACCCACGGAAGCAAAGCCCGCAAAAGCGCCGGAAGAACCCCAAAAAGCAGAACCGGCCCCGCCCGCTGAAAAGGAACAGGGAAAACCAAAAGCACCGGAAACATCCCCGCAGCCGGAACAGGCAGTACCAAAACCAAAAGCCAAATCTGCCCCGGCAGCGGAAACACCTGCCGCGGAACCACAGCCGGAAAAAGATACCGGCCTTGTGGACCGCATCAAAGCGGCAGTCAGGGCGGACCCTGTTGGCTATGTGCGGCACCTGTTCAGCGTGCTGCGCGCCAGTGTGGGGCCGCTACTGCGCGGCTTCCGCGTCAGCAAGCTGAATGTGATCTGGACGATAACAGGGGAGACCGCCGCGGAAACGGCCATCCTGTACGGCCAGACGCTGACCACCCTCAACACCATCCTGGCAATCGCACAGGACCACATTAAAATACAGGCGGATCAGCTCTGGTTGGAGGCTGATTACACCGGCAGCGCCAAACAGCAGCGTGTGGTTTCGCTCAAACTACTGCTCTGCCCGCTGCTGGCACTGGTTACAGTGGTGTGCTTTGTGTGGCATGCCCGGCATGACCCGCAGCTGCTGCCCCCAAAACACCCCAAATACAATACACCTGAAACAGAACAGGGAGGTAATTTATAATGGCAGAACATCCGATTGAAGGCATGATGGGCGTTACCATGGAAAAAATCCGCCAGCTGGTGGATGCCAATACCATCATTGGCGAACCGATCACGGTGGATGGAGCAACCATCATCCCCATTTCCCGCGTTACCTTTGGCTTTGCCTCCGGCGGCTCTGATGTTGGCGCAAAAACCAACAAGCAGATGTTTGGCGGCGGCACCGGCGCGGGCGTTTCCATTGCACCCATCGCGTTTTTGGTGATCAGCGGCGGCAATGTGCGCACCATCCAGCTGGTGGAACATGTCAGCCCGGTGGACAGCGCTATCAACGCTCTGCCGGACCTTGTGGACCGCATCAGCGCCCTAATCAAAAAGGACAAGCCCGAAACCCCGCAGGAATAAGCGGACAGATTTCATTTTTCCCCAACCGGAACCCGGCCCAAAGCGGGCTGTTCAACTGAAATGCCGGGAGGACATTATCATATAAGCAAATCCACCCGGCGGATATTACCCTGATATTGGAAAGGAACACCATGGCAGAACAACGGATTCAAAAAGTACTCTCGGACCAGGGCGTGTGCTCCCGCCGCGCTGCAGAAAAATTGATTGATGAAGGCCGCGTCAAGGTCAACGGCCACCCGGTCACGCTGGGGGATAAGATGGACCCCGACTTTGATAAAGTCAGCATTGACGGCAAAAGCGTGCGCATTGTGCGCAAGCGCCAGTATACCTATCTGATGCTTAACAAGCCCCGCGGCTATATTACTACCGCATCGGACGAACGCGGCCGCAAGACCGTTATGGATCTGCTCACCGGCGTGGACCGCCGTGTGTATCCCATCGGCCGTCTGGATAAAGACAGCGAAGGCTTGCTGCTGCTGACGGATGACGGCGCATTTGCCAACCTGCTCACTCATCCTTCCGGCGGCGTGGGCAAGCTGTACCGCGTTACTGTGCGCCCCCGCGCGACCGAGGAACAGGTTGTCAAAATGTCCAGCGGCGTTGTGCTGGACGATGGTGTAAAAACCCAGCCCGCCGTCATCCATGTTGTGGTGGATGAACCCGGCCGCACGGTGTTGGAGATCACCCTGCACGAGGGCAGAATCCATTATCACCTGACTGCAATTTCAATCCCTGCAAATTTCCACCTTGATACTGATCGCCCAATAATTCCAGGAAACGTTCATTGCTACAAGTCAACAGATATTCTCCTAGCTGGTCTGCCGAAACCGGATCATCAGCAATTGTTACCTGATCCTCAAAACTCCGAACATTTCCACGCAGATTATACTTGCACCACCATGTACCATTTACACAGACGACAGGCAATCCCCAGTTACGCCGTTTCACTACATACGAATCCAGTTCTGAACCATCCGAGCCGTAAATGACCAGTTCTACCTGTTGTGCACGACCGTCAGCCAATGGATCATTGGGCTTCCATCCTCCTTCCAGAACAAATTCACTATCGGTTTCACCCGGGAATAACTTTGCCCAAGGATCTTCTCCTTCAGGTAAACGTAAACGAAGTTCATAATCACCATCCAGCTCCAGATGAGCCAGTGTACCATCTGCATAAGTACCCAGGTCACATATTCCATCAGCACCGAATGATACACGCCCCTCTGTCACCTGCAAAGGATTACGATCAAAAGCCACGACAATGCGTCCTTCCTGTACCTCATCTGCCGAGAAATTCAGGTGAATAAATCCGCGTTTCTCCCCCGGCATACATTTCACCGATTCAATTTCAGCCATCGCGATGCGCTCCATTCCTTTTTGACGTTGATCTGCTTCAGTATCCAGTTCAACCCGGACTCCATCTACATAACCATCTATCGAAGCTTGCAATCCGGATGTTCCGGCAATGGCTAGACGTATGACATTATTTTGGAAGGGTACAAACACCGTATCTGCATGCAGACTAAGGCGTGCTCCTTCAGGCAAAACCGAGCCACTTGCATCAACGTATACTTTCTGGGATACTTCCGGAGTTACCGGATCCGTTTCAATCCAGTCACTGGCTACGACATCAAGAAAAGCCTGAGCTCCCATACCAAGTACCCGTAAGGTATACACCGTATTACTTTTCAGAGCCGGGACTTGTGTCCGTACCCAATGACGGTTACCATTGACCAGCAAAAGTGCTTCGATCTCTACAGGAGCCTCCAAGGGAGCTACAGGAAGATAGCGAAGTACACCACCTCCTTCAGGTAATGGCTCATCCGTCAGCTGACGTGTCCATGTCATTGTTTCACCAGGAGTTCCCACAGGTACTCCGTCTGAAGGGAAAAGCAAACCGTCTGCCGGTATTCCCCGCATCGTCACACTCATCACTTCCACACCCTCAACAGGCATCATGAGATCCACTCTCGCCACACTGCGTCGAAGTTCCATGTTCAAGGTTTCCCCATGTCCGGCATCTTTCAGATCCACCTGTCCTCCCATCACAAAAGCTTCGGAGGTCAGCCCTTTCTCTCCCAAAGGCAGACTCAGGAACTCCTCCAGTGTAGTTACATCTTCTACGGGATTCCGTCCGGCAAGTGTCTCTTCCCCATTGGCCAACAGGTAAAGCATTCCTCGCATCTGTCTTGGAGACAAAGAAGTCATACCCTCACCATCCGGCAACGAAAGATTCAGTACTTCACGCAGAGTTCCATCTTCAAACCGATAAGCTGTCAGTTCCTTCAGTTGTATGTTTTCTCCTGCATCCGAACTTCCGTCAGGAGTACGTGTAATCAGTGCCAGCCGTACTGTACCATCCGGCACAGCATTCATATCTCCTGCCTCATCTGTACAACTTACTCCAAGCAGAGTAACCATTGCTATTATTATCAGTTTTATCTCTTCAACCAGTCTTCTCATATACCTTACATTCTTATTCATATAATACACCATCCATATCAGATCCATACAGACATCACTTTAACGATAGAGGGTCGCATTTGAGCTACTTTCCAGATATCGAGGTGAGTCTATCGGAAAATCTTTCAGATGAGTCACATAAAAATTATTCATCAATTGCTGCGCCCATGGTCCGTAAGTGAACGAACTGCTATGTGAATATCCCATCACATGGCCCAGTTCATGAAACATAATTTCGCAGGAATAAGTATTCCAATAATGCTGCAGCCATGCCTGCTGGTATGCACCGAAAGTAGATCCTCCTCCCAAACCGAGCACTCCATTTCCTGAATATACCAGTCCTACACAGAGTGTACGGCTCTGACGCATCTGTGCAAGTACTTTGTCAGCCGTTACCCGGTCTGTAGGTCCTCCGTTTCCATAAAGGATATCTTCATTTTCACGCAAAATCTGTTCATGTTCCGGCGTATCAATCATATAAGTAAAATTGAGGAACAATGCAATTGACTCCCTGCAATGGACAGGTCGAATTCCCATCCAGTTTCCTACAGGTCCTCCATCCGGACGGGTAGGATCACCGCCATAAAGTCCCCAATAAATGGTCCAGCCGTGACGAATGGCTCCCAGCTTTTCCCAATAAGGATCATCACTGTGCAGGCTGATCTGAGCCTGTGCCATTTCCTCCGGATTCATACGTTCCCACTCAACCAATCTGCCACTGGCTGTACGGCACAGAGCAGAACGTTCAGCCAACGGCAATTCACGCTCCAGATCTACAAAAGGAGGAACAGTATCAAGATATGCTACATCAACAGCTTCCTCCTTTCCGGGGAAAAGAGCACGCACCGTTACCTTTCCCAAACCACGGGGTGAATAGAAACGCATATGCAGTTTTCCTTCCGAAGTAATCTGTGTCTGCAAAGGATTTGAAGTATTAAAACTTCTTTGGGAACGATCTGTATATACCTGCCAAGGCTCATCGTCTGCCAGAATCCGGGAAGTATGTACTTCACTGAAATCCGCTGAAGCAATATAAACTGCAGCCTGACGGTCATCCGGATGCACCACCTTTGTCATTACCGGCACACTTACTCCGGCTTTCAATGACTCAAGGACAAAAGGATATTCCAGACAGGTACGTACTCCTAAAAAATGACGGGTTTCCACATCCACCGTACCTTCAGCATGAACAGCCGGATTCAAAGGAGGAAGTCGAAAAGCCGCTACACTATCAAGTGACAGTTCCAGATCCGAAGCTTCTCCATATCCACTCCATTCTCCGGAAGCAGACAAAGACGATGCCAGACTTAATCCTTGCAACTGAACCTTACGGGCCACTGCCATCCGTTCCACATCAGTCGAAGCAAAAGCAAATCCGAAAGACAATCTGCTACAAATCGGATACTGAACGATTTCTTCACTTGTAGTCACTTGTTCCTGTCCTCCACTGACCGTTACTTCCAGCGGGGTTGATGAATAATAATATTCAGCTTCCAGCGGAGCTACTTTTGCAGGGAAAGAAAACCATTCTTCATCTGCCCGTGACAAAGAATTCACCCGTACACCATCACGGGAAATATCACCACGAACTCCCATTACCGACAGACGATAGCTTCCTTCATGAAGACCTTCCAGACGGAGTGATGAAGTATTGCGGTCGTAATTCCATTTTACCGAAGAAAGCACCAGACCACTTTCATCACAAACAGAAACAAAAAGAGTATCATAACCACCTCCGGCACGAGAAGCATTTTCCACATCTTCGGACAAACCTTCATAATTCATTGAACGCAACTGAAGTTTCACTCCCCCGTAGCCTGTCATGGAAGACATTGCAGTTTCTTCTTTACAGCCAGAAAGAACAAGAATCAATAAAAATACAAAAACATGGATTTTCGACATAAATATCGGTTTCTTCATTTTTAACTAAACAATACACTTACACAAACATTCTTTGGAACTAAACCCAACCTGTAAATACTCCTCCAGAGTATTTCATTCACATCTCTCTCTTATTCATATTTTCTTTTTACCTCTCTGAAAAAATCACATTCTTTAAACAAGAAGACCCACCTTTTGCTCAAAAAAGGTCGGTTCATTAATATCTATTAACTATAATAACAGTTTTTAGAAGAAGATTTTTCATTTTTATACAAAAAAGAAGAAGATAACCGTTCTTCTTTACTCTTCTCTTTTTTACAGAAAAGAAGAACACAGACGTTCCAGTTTCCATTTTATTTCATTATTTTTGGAGCAAGAACAAATCACAAAACTAATACCTAAGAAAACCATGAAACTGACTTTTCGTATTCGTTATCGTACCGTCTGGGGAGAAAATCTCCGAATTATCCTGAACGAAGAGGAAAACAACAGCATTCCTCTGACGACACGGGACGGTGTGATCTGGCAAAACAGTTATGAATATTTTACCACAGATATAGAAAAAGTAATCACCTACCGATATGGCGTTTTCCGTGGAGAAACTTGTGTCCGGAAAGAGTTCGGAGCCATTCCTCATTCATTCTATTTAGGCAATGCCCAGCAAACGCACTATATTCTGGATGATTGCTGGCGGGAACTTCCTGCTGACTTTCACCGTTACAGCTCTGCATTCAATCTTCCTCATCCTCTTTCCCGCCCCAACAAACTGCCGGACGGAGTAGGAAGCTGTGTCACTTTCCGGGCTCTTTGTCCGGGCTTGTCGCATAAGAAACAGGCCCTGGCCATCAGCGGAAGTTGCAATGCTTTGGGTAACTGGGACTGGTTCCGGCCTATCCGTATGCAGGAAGTCGCCCCGAATGTATGGCATCTGACACTGGATGCTTCAAGCCTTCCTCCATCCTTTGAATACAAATTCGTAGCTGTCAATGCCGAAACCGGAGCCGTTGAAGAATGGGAAGGCCGCCCGAACCGGACCTTCCACATCCAGCCTCTGATGAGGGGAGAAACATATCTGCCGATGGAAACGGAAGTATTCTTCAACCTTCCTCCCCGGAAGATTGCCGGATGTGCAATTCCATTGTTCTCCATCCGTTCGGAAGGAAGCTGTGGCACCGGAGACTTCGGAGACCTGAAATCATTTATCGACTGGGCAGCCGATACCGGACAACAAGCCGTGCAATTATTGCCGATCAATGATACTTCCGGCAACGGAGGATGGATGGATTCTTATCCGTACAGTGCTATTTCCATTTATGCCTTCCATCCCATGTACATTGACCTCCGGCAACTTCCCGAACCGGAAGATAAAGAGGAAGCACAGCTTTTTGAAACAGAAAGACGCAAGCTGAATGCCCAGCCTTTACTGGACTACGAAGCTGTGAACAAACTGAAACTGGCTTATCTGAGAACAGCCTTTCGGCAGGAAGGAGACGAAGTTCTGTCATCTGAAGAATTCCTGAGTTTCTTCGCGCACAATGAATCATGGCTGAAACCTTATGCTGCTTTCTGCTACCTGCGTGATCTGAACCATACACCCGACTTCCACCAATGGAGCAAGTATCAGACCTACGATGCTGCTGAGATTGCCAAACTATGCAATCCGGAAAACGAAGTCTATCCAAAGATTGCATTCCATTATTATATACAATACCAACTCCACAAGCAATTGCTGGACGCTGCCAGCCATGCCCGCCAACGGGGAGTCATTCTCAAGGGCGACATTCCCATCGGCATCAGCCGGTGCAGTGTGGAAGCATGGACGGAACCCTATTATTTCAACATGAACGGACAGGCGGGAGCACCGCCCGATGCATTCTCCACAAACGGACAAAACTGGGGATTCCCTACTTACAACTGGGAAGTTATGGAGAAAGACAACTACCTGTGGTGGCGGAAACGCTTTGCCAAGATGGCAGAATACTTCACGGCTTACCGCATTGACCACATTCTGGGATTCTTCCGTATCTGGGAAATCCCGACTCACTCCGTACATGGTTTACTGGGACATTTCGTCCCTGCCCTGCCCATGAGTGAAGAAGAAATCCGAAGTTTCGGGCTTAATTTCCGGAAAGACTTCATGACCCGGCCCTTCATCTGTGACTACATGCTGAATACCATGTTCGGCGACCGGAGCGATGAAGTCCGCCAGACTTTTGTCCGCCATCTGCATCATGACCTTTATGCCATGCGTCCGGAATTCGATACCCAACGAAAGGTAGAAGCTTATTTTGCCGGCAAGAATGACGAAGAAAGTCTGAAAATGAAAGAAGGACTGTACAGCCTCATCAGTGATGTTCTGTTTGTATCAGACCGGGATCATCCCGAACTGTATCATCCCCGTATCTGTGTGCAGAATGATTTTATCTTCAAACAACTGAGCGGAAAAGAACAGGAAGCTTTCAATCATCTGTACAATCACTATTATTATCAGCGCCACAATGAGTTCTGGTATCAGGAAGCAATGAAGAAACTGCCGGTTCTTACCCAGTCCACTCCCATGCTGGTCTGCGGAGAAGACCTCGGCATGGTTCCGGAATGTGTCGCATGGGTCATGGAACGCCTCCAGATTCTTTCACTCGAAATTCAACGCATGCCTAAGGCTTTCGGGCTGGAGTTCGGCCGTCTCTGCGATTACCCCTTCCACTCCGTATGCTCTACCGGAACGCACGACATGTCCACACTCCGGGGATGGTGGGAAGAAGATCCGGCAGTTACCGAACGTTTTTACCGTCAGGAACTGGGATGCTGGGGTGAAGTTCCCCGACAGGCTTCGGGATGGATCTGCAAAGAGATTATACGCCGGCATCTGAACAGTCCTTCCCTGCTTTGCATTCTTCCATGGCAGGACTGGATGGCTATCGACGAAAAGCTGCGCAATCCGGACGCTGCCGCCGAACGGATCAATATTCCTGCCAACCCACACCATTACTGGCGCTGGAGAATGCATCTTACTTTGGAAGAACTGGCAGAGCATAAAGATCTTTCTTCAGAAATCCGGACATTGATTCAGGAAGCAGGAAGAGAATAACCGCCAGCCGACTTTTCTTCCGGCTCATTCAAAAGAAACATCCGCCGACAGACTGCAAAGCCCCTGGCTGAACAGGCTGCCGGCGGACTTTTTATCGTATGGAGAAGCACGCCACAGCGAGTAGTACGTTGGGGCAGAAACGTGCGGTCGATGGAGCCGCAGCGAGTAGTACGATGAGGCGGAAACGTGCGGTCGATGAAGCCGCAATGTACGGTCAATAAAACCGCAACGGATAATATGATGAAAAAGAACAGATACAGACTGAGGCGGAGGATAGTTCCCTCCTTCCTCCCTTGAATTAAAGCTTCATCACATCCTGTTCAAAATGATCTTTGTCGCCTTTAGCCCGATTCCGCATTTTACTCCGGTAACTGTAAACGGTTGCCAGGGAATATCCCAGAAAATGAGCGATCTGTGTCGTATCAGTTACTCCCAGTCTAATCAATGCAAATATACGAAGTTCGGTATTCAACAACTCATGAGGTTTTGGATAGATTCTTCCGTCTTCTACCAGCAAGAGATTGAAATCCTCCACAAAATTAGGAAACAAGTCCAAGAATGATTTATCAAATTCCCCATAGAATTTTTTCCGTTCATCGCGTAAGAACTGTTCCGAACGGATCATCTTAAACAATTCATCAATTTTGGAAGCCATTGCCAGCTTTTCCAGCAAACGACGATAGTGTTCCAGCTTCTCCAGATAGCTGACGCAACGTTCCAGATAACGCACGATATACACTTCTTTAATCTTGCCGGTCTGTTCCAACTGATCATTGACTACCTGCAGTTCCCGGTTAGCTGTATAAAGTTCCTTTCGCATGGCAGAAAGCTTTCTCATCCAGATCCATAGCCAACTCAACAGCACGATCAGCATAACGGCAAGCACACTCACCAGCAATAACATCCGGTGCATCATCAGTCGCTCACGGTTTTCCTTGGCCACAT
>OGXZ01001615.1_pt1 | contig 12657 bp, 9 predicted proteins | sample 1576431 | NCBI WGS metagenome assembly OGXZ01 (sample SAMEA3541590, study PRJEB24748) | human gut metagenome | biome: human gut; feature: human-associated habitat; material: faeces | place: China | collected 2012
TAATACCCCAGCATTTTAGGAATTCATCTTCTGTATATGTCAAGCACAATGAAGCAGGATCCGCAATATATAACAGGACCTTTCTGTTCTTTTTTTTTATTTTATAACAAACAACAAAATGATTTTGATTCCAATGAAGAATACAGGGGAGCTGCACTTCTTCAACCAATTGCTCGAATGAAATTTTAACTCCCATAGTCTTAAAGCCAAGAGACTCTGCCGCTTCACTTATCCCCAACATAGAAACACCCTCACGAGATATATAGCACTTGTCACGGAGTGTTTGCAAAGAATATGACTTTCCATAATATTTGGAAATCATTCTCAGACACGATGGACCACAGTCCATCATATCCAATTGGGTATAATGAGGAAAAGTTTTTTTCATTTTGTTATTTTTAAAGCTTCATCTAAAATATAATCGTCACATCTATCCAAATCAAGTTTCTTCGGATTTACCAGATAATCTATTTTTACACCATTAGGGTATGTATTTCTGCCATTCATTTCATATACATTATAATTAGTATAACGTGTCCAAACACCATTTAAATAAGGAATATAAGTTGCCTGACCAAGAGTACCTGCCGTTTTTTCCCCAACAACAATTCCATCTGGAGCATTTCTTATTATCTCAGCAATTCTTTCTGCCTGACTTATAGTAAAACTATTCACTAAAACGATAGCACGCCCTTTATAATAATTGGGATTTTTCTTACCATATCCCAAACCATCAGGGTTCTTTAAGAATACCCCAGGTTCTTCTATGTCCGCATAGTCTCGCTGCAAAACTATTTTAAAATCAGGGAACAGAAAGTTGCCCAAAATAATATTTCCATGATCATTATGAATGTGATAGGGATAACCTCTCATATCAAAAATTATATTACGATATCCTTTGGCTATTTTCAGACCATCTGTCAGTTGCTGTTCTGACACAACACTTAGGTTGATATAATAAGTTCTCTCATTGATAGCCTTCAGAGTATCTGGTTTAGTTTCTATGACACCATTCCAGCAATCAACATAATCAGGAATATGAACCTTTATTTGTCTTCCTTTGCGCAGAACCGTATAACAAACACTGTCCGTATCGAAGCTGGCATAAGCTCCGTCAAAGAAATTGTTTTCTGGATTGGCCAGCATACTGTAATTGTTTTTCTTTTTACAAATTTCAGACATAGATACACCATTGACTTCTGTAATCAAATCTCCAACTTTCAGACCAGAATTCTTCATGCTTTCAGAATTCAATTTTGTTATCAGCATATTCGAACCACAGAAATACAAATCCATAGGTAGAAAATGTGGATTCCATACCCGCTCATCTATACCATAATATTTTACGCCAAACATTTGAGAATGAGTATCTTTCAATTCGCAAATTAGCTGAGCACATGCATAATCATAAGCTTTCTTATCTCTCGCTTCGGCAAATATTTTAATGTACTTTGGCAGAATCTCTATCCAATGCTTTTCTTTTGCTGCCATGAACGGAGAAAAATAATACAAGAAATTCCACACTCTAAAAAGTGACAATAACCTGTAGCCATCATCGGAAACCTCAATGCTATCATAAGCTACTTCGTTTCGTAAACGCAACAAACGATTTGTAGATTCCCATTCTGGGTATCCTATATGATAAACATTTTGATAACCACGCTTCAGTTTCTTTATCGAATTTATAGAAGTTCTTATATCGGAACTAAATTTGTTTCGCCACAAGAAACCAACTTTATTCTTTATATTTTTTGTGGGTTCCTTACTATTCCTTAGGGGTAAATCTGCCCAAGATGGTATAGTCTCCAAAAGTTTTTGAGAAAAGACGCATTCATCTTCGATGGCATATAATTTTAGTTGTCTAAACAGTTGATAATTCCAGTTATATTTTCCATGCCTTACAAGCGGGTGATAATATTTTAAGAATCCCCAAAGATAGCATATTTGCTCTAACTTTCTGATTTCTGACTCGCATAAAGACTTTTCCAATATAAATTTAGAAGATTCATCAAATTCTCTATCATTGTTTGCTTCTGTTATAGGATCTACCTCATCTATATCTTTACCATCAATAGTTATGGCTAAATGATGTAAGCCTATCTCATTTGTACTATTAAGATTAACCATTATTCTCACCGCCATACACATATTTGTCCAAGGCTTATTAGAAAAAGGAATGGTTAATCTAAATGTACTATTATTAGAACCTACAAGTTTTGCTTCCTGCATAACAGTTCCATTCAAGGTTTCTTGAAGAAGTACAACTCTTGCACTATCATTTTCTGCCAAATTAGAAAATCCTCCATCCAAAACAACTTGCTGCGGCTTATCATTCCAAAGATAACAAACAGGAAATATCATATCCACATAACCCTTTTTTGTTTCTATTTTCTTCAACAACGTTTTGTTGTCTTTAGGACTTATATTGACATTTTCCAATTCACACAAATGCCAATAATCATTATGAAACAGCATACAACTCAAATAAGGCTGATAGGAGCGAACATCTATGATTTTTACACTATTCAAAGCCTGTTTATAGCTCCTACGCTCGAACTTTTGCCCCCAAGCAAAACTTGGGAGTAAAAGACCTAAGACTATAAAAAACAAAAACTGTTTCATACCATACTTTTTGAAAGCAGAGCCTTTATATTGCAATCATAAAGACCCTGCAAATCATTACTTATTTGCGCGGAATTGGTGTTATAGGACGACTAACAGACACACTGACAGGGCTTTCTGTCCCTGTAGGTTTTATAGTTGCAGTCCCTGTAGTTGCACCATCATCACTTGCAAATCCACCAAGAACTTGCTTCATCTGACTACTTTCAAGAGCATTCTCGCTTAAGTTGCTCTTCAATTCGATTCTTTTTACTTTAAACATAAACTCTAAATTTAAATTAATAATGTTATTTTTTTGCCAATTACATCTATTATGACAAATGCCTTTTCTCATCTACCCCATATCAATAAACTATACTATAAAGTTCACTTATGGCTTTATATATAATATTTTCAGAAGGAAATAGTTGCTTTTGTATATATTCAACATCTTTCTTTCCCAAATGATAATCAACAGGTTGCTTGCATTGCTTAATGAAATCACACTCCAATTCGCAGAGACCTAGTTGATATTTGGCATCTACAGCTAAATTTTCCGCAATTTCCAACAAATCATTCACAAACTTATCGTCAAATGGTGAAGACGTACAACTTTGGCGACATCCTAGTATTCTTGCATATACATATGCTATAATTCCACGTACGCCAGAACCCAACGATGTATCTTTTATCCGTTTACAATTTAAGGTAAGAACTTTCTCATCAATATCTCTCAGCACCTCATTTGTATTACAGTTTATCAGTTTGTTTTGATTCAAAAATTCTATCGTCCAACCTAAACTCAACAAGCCATTTGACATGTTTACGCCAGTGAAAGTAGTCACATGATTAATAATTTTCTCATAAAGAGAACAGGACAACTTTTCAAAAAACTCACTTTTCTGCCATTTCGTCCATAGCATACATACAAGAAGTTTCCCACAATTACCATCAAAAATAGCAAAGTCCTTGGTAAAATCAGCTAACAATATTGTTCGAAACATCAACTCTATATCTGCTTTTTCGGACTTTGAGGGTTCCAAATACTGGGTATTCATATCATAAACATCCTTCCAGTTTCTAGTAAAAATACTTTTCAAATATAACTTTTCTTTCTCAATCCAAGATTGATTGGACAAAATCAGCTTATAAGCTTTTTCATAAATCTCGGAATTTTTAGTTCTAAACCTTGCAAATGCCTCGTATTTACAAGTTTCGGGAAAAATCAACGAAGTTATCAGCATTTTATTATAAACGAATTCTAATGCACTCATTTCATATGGAGCAAAATCCCGATAAACATGACCAAGTTCTATATTAGGAATCAGTTGACACTTTCCACCGCTCAACCAAACCTTCAAACTAATAAACTGTTCATCCAAGCCATATTTTATCAAACCATTCAAACCATGTATTTTCTTCCATAAATCCACACTAAAAGCATACCCCGCACCAAGCACACAAGGAATATCTATTGTCTCATTATTCCCAGACTCTTTTTGATGGCATAACCAAGACACCCCGAGAAAACCGTTAGAACTGACATCCATATTGATAAATGCTCCTGTCGTATAAGTTGATTGAACAGACTTTATTTCTTCACAAACTTTATACAACACCTTTGATTGACAACAGAATAGAATGTTAGAGTTAGCATGTAAATTCCGCATCAAAATATCATACCAATTATCTGAGTAGAATCTCATATGGGCATCCAATAACAACGCAAATGGAGTTTTTACCATACTCACACCTTTGTCACGACTAGCAGCCACTCCCATTCTTATACGATTCTCAACATAAAGTGCATTATAATTCTGTGCAACACCTTTATAATCATAATAATCATCAGAATGGTCATTTACTAAAATTATATCAATATCGCTATTGGTATGCTTTTTTAAACTCGCCAAAGTTCGCTCGACTTCAACATTCTCATTTAAGAACGTTATTATAACAGTTAGCTCTTTCATATTTTTACTGGATGCAACAACTTGTTTTTTAACTTAAATTTTTCTATCTCTTCTCTTGAATAATTCGGATATGGTCTCATGGAACCACTATTTATGCCCGCACTCACTGTATAAAAAAACTCTGTTTTATTTTTCACAAATTCTCCATTTCCACCAATATCCTCAATTACATAACCATTATTGTACAACAGAGTTACAGGAAGCACCTCATAATGTCCTGAGTTTTTTTGTTTAAATGCCTCATCCAAAAAAGCTAAAGCTCGATTGGAAAAACGACACACAGGATTAAAAGACTTCAAAAGACAATCTATCCTTTGTGCTTGCTCTTGGCATAATCCAATACAATTCCACCAAACCCAATCATAATTACTTTTCGAATTATATTTTTCGATATGACAACTCAAAAAATCAGAGGTACTATTGGAAAAATTCGAAAACAGAACGCTCCAATTTCCAGTAAATATCACATCATATTCTATAACCCAATAGTAATTATAAGATGGATTATCTAAATAAAATCGTTCAATAATAAGATGCTCATTACCATACAAACGGTCGTAGAATGGGTAATATCTCAACTCATTCAATGAGTCAACATCAAATCTATATACATTAATACCTTCCTTTTGTAAACAAGAATCATCTATGCCATTTCCTTTATCAAAAACCCAGAATAAACATTGTTTGTCTTTATTTATTCCATTCTCAATTTGATGGTATCTTGCGATTATTGCCTCATCAACCAAATGAGATATAAAAAGAATAGCTTCTTTTTTATTATATTTATTTTCTATATTTCGTTTTAGAAAAATGGTTTCTGAAACTTCACTATCTTTTGCCAGTTGTTTTTCAAAATATGCTATCGTTTGCAGCAATCCTTCTTCTATACAAACTTTTGGAGTCCAACCTGCGAGTTCTTTCTTTGCCAATTCAATATTGGGATGACGTAATTTTGGGTCATCACCTGGAAGTTTCTTATAAAGGATTTTAGAATCAGAATTCGTTAAATCCAAAACTTTTGCAGCTAATTCATTTATTGTTATTTCGTAAGGATTTCCTAAGTTTATTGGGAAAGAAGTCACACCATCTCGCATCACACGCAAAATCCCCTCTATCAAATCATCAATATATTGAAAAGAACGAGTTTGGGTGCCATCCCCATAAACTGTCACAGGAGAACCTTCTATGGCTTGAACTATAAAGTTAGAGACAACCCTTCCATCATTTTCATCCATGCCAGGACCATACGTATTAAATACTGATGCTGCCATAGGGCAGATAATACCGGCGGTCGATGTAGAAGCTGTTGAGGTAGAGGGCCTTTTTGCCCACGCCGCAGGGGCCGATCTTTTTGCAGGCTTTCTTATCGGCTTCCAGCGTTGCTTTGTCCAGATGGGCGAGGCCCAGTTGTGCAGGATGAAACAGCATAGAGAATCCCCTTCTTCCATTTCTTTCCCTCATTCTGCCACTCTGAGCCGAAAAAAGCAAGAGGCAGTTTCAGATGACCTTCTGCTCAAGCCATTTTCCCCGGACAAAACGCACCATAAAGCAGATGGAGCGGAACGCCCAGTCGAGATACATCCCCATCCAGATGCTGAGCAGTCCGCCGCCCATCTTCAGGACCCACAGGTAGCAGAAGCCCACGCGGAACACCCACATGGACACCATGCTCGTCACCATCGTGAACCTGGCGTCGCCCGCCGCGCGCAGCGCGTTGGGCAGTGTGAACGAGGACGGCCAGATAAGCACCGTCACAACGCAGTTCACCTGCAGCACAGAAAGCGCAAGGTCCGTGGTCGTCTGCGGCATGGCGTAAAAGCCCACCAGGTACGGCGCCAGCAGGAACAGCGCGATATTCAGCAGGCCCATACTCACATAGGCCGCCGCCAACAGGGTTTTCGTATAATGCCGCGCCTGCTGATAGTCTTTTGCGCCCACGCACTGGCCCACCACAGTGATCATCGCCAGGCCGATGGCCGAGCCGGGAATGTTGGACATAGAACCGACATTGTTGCAGATGGCATTGGCCGCGATAGCCGACGTGCCGAAGGTGGTGATGAGCCCCGCCACCAGCAGCTTGCCGATCTGGAACATGCCGTTTTCCAGCCCGTTTGGCACGCCCACGCGCAGGATGCTTTTGAGGATGCCGCCGTTCCATTCCGGGTGGAACAGGCGCTCCAGAAAGATGGGGTTGTCCCGGTTGCGCAGCAACAGCATCATCATCAGGCCCGCCACTGTGCGGGATGCCAGCGTGGCTGTGGCCGCGCCCGCCACGCCCCAGTTCAGACCATAGATGAGCAGCGCGTTGCCGCCGATGTTGATAACGTTCATGATAAGAGATGCGAACAGCGAAATGCGGCTGTTGCCCATGCTGCGGAACAGCGCCGCCCCCGCGTTGTACAGCGCCAGCATCGGGTATGACAGCGCCGAAAGCCAGAAATATGTCTCGGCGGCCTGCATTACGTCCGGCTCCACATTGCCGAACACCAGTCGAAGGATGTGCCGGTTGAGCACCAGCACCAGCGCGCCGATGGCAACCGCCATGCCGAAGGTGGCGTATACCAGCTGCTTGGCGGAGCGGCAGGCATTTTCCCTGTCCCGCCGGCCCAGATACTGGCTTGCCACCACGGCGCCGCCCGTGGCCAGCGCGGCAAATATCTGAATGAGCAGGACGTTCACCTGGTCCACAAGAGAAATGCCCGAGACCGCCGCCTCGCCCACCGTGGAGACCATCACCGTATCGGCCATACCCACCGTCACAAGCAAAAGCTGCTCCAGCACCAAAGGCAGGATCAGCCTCCAAAGCGCCTGCCGCGTAAACATCAGCGGGCGCGCGAATGTTTTTTGTGCCATAGTTTCCCCTTTTTGTGCGCCGCGGGCAGCGCCGCCGTCCCCGGAGAGACCGCCGGATGTCCGCTTCATTTAAAACAGCCGCAGGCCTTTTTCGGCCATGCTTTCTTTCCCTCGGGCCGCGGGCGGTGTGAAAGAAACGCTGTCTCAAATGGCTTTCTTCAAGCTGAATAAACTGCAGATGCACCTGACAGACAACAATGCCTGGCGTCTGGCTATGGATCAGTATCCTGAACTGACTGCCAAAGGTACTTATTATTCTGATTTTCCGGATCTGTCTGGTAAATATTACTCAACAAACGATCTGAAAGAAATCGTAAAATACGCTCAGGCTCTCGGTATTGAAATCATTCCTGAAGTCGATCTGCCCGGTCATGCCATCGCACTGCTCGCAGCCATGCCGCAACTTTCCTGTAAAGGAGGTACATTCGAAGCTTATCCGGAAGAACTTCCGCTCAATCAGCGGAAACGCGGAAACGAGAATATGCTTTGCATCGGCAATCCGGAATCTATCCGTTTCGCACAGGAAGTGGTAGACGCACTGATCCAGATCTTCCCTTCGAAGTATATTCACCTGGGTGGTGATGAAGTACCCACAGCCATCTGGGAAAAATGTCCGAAATGTCAGGCCCTTTATAAGAAGGAAGGCATGAAGGAACCCGGTGAACTGCAGGACTTCTTCACACGCAAGATGAGTGAATACATCCGGTCAAAAGGTAAAATCATGGTTGGATGGGATGAAATCAACGACCGTCATGCCGCCACACCCGAAGATATGCTGACCGTATGGCGGGACAATGGTCTGAAAGCTCAGAAAGCTGCACTGGAACGAGGCATACCGGTAGTCATGTGTCCGCAGCACGGATGTTATCTTGACTGGGGATATGCCGGCAACTCTACACGGAAAGTGTACGAATGGGATCCGGTAACCAGCCAGGTAACTCCCGAACAGGAAGCACTCGTCAAAGGAGGACAAGGTGCTTTGTGGACGGAACGAGTAGCAACACAAGACCGTGTGGAATGGATGTTGTACCCGCGTCTGGCTGCTTTGTCGGAAGTATTCTGGACCAATGCTTCCAAACGCAACTGGGACGACTTCTACCGCCGTATCACGGATTTCTATCCGGTAATGCGAAAGATGGGTATCAATTTCTATGAAGACGATGCACTGAATGAGAAAGAATTCGCACCGACTCAGGAGAAGCCCATGCTGATACGTCCGGCAAGCATTGATACAAACATTCCATTGAACTCACCCTATCATCCGGAATATGCTTTCGACGGAAAGACCAATACATTCTTCTGGGGAGGAAGCACTATCAACCCGTCACATTACTTTACGGTCATCCTGACAGAACCGGCCAAGATAAGTGATATCGAAATCATTACAGGTGACTCAAAGGACTATATCACAAAAGCTGACCTGCTGATCAGTGAAGACGGAAACAAATTCAACAAGGTCGGAACATTTGACGAACTGGGACAGGCCAAGGCACATGTCGGAGGCAAACCAGTCAAAGCTGTCAAGATTCAGGTAACAGGCAATCACACCTGCTGGCCGATTATCAAGGAAATCATCCTGAAATAATCCGGTTCCAAAGAAATAACTTATACGGCCTGCCCTTTGATCAATCAAAGAGCAGGCCGGTTTCTTTTGTATAACTTCTTCTTTTCATTCAATGACAACAACCAGGGAACGATATAACGGAGCCCAGTCAAACACAAACTTGGCATGAGAAGTGGCATTGCGGACACACATGTGCGAACGTGGAGTCGTACCAAGCGACCAGCTGTATTCGATCATGGCCGTACGGGGTACATTCACCGGAACACCATGAATATAAGCACCATTTGTAAAACGGCTGGCGTATGGCGCATATCCGCCCACCGCCGAGGAACCGTCCTTCAGAAATACCATCTTTTCTTTCTTTTGCTGGATCAGAAACATACCTAAAGGAGTTTCCATTCCGTAAGGAGGATTATGCAGTCCCGTCGTAGCCGGATTTATACTCCGGATTTTCCATTCACCTTCCGACACTCTTTCCAGAGTCGTAATATTCTGATCCAGACGATCCACGAAAATTACATGATGAAACACGGTAGAATCAGACAACAGCTTGAGGTAGCGTTTGGGAACCAGCCACTCTCCTTCTGTCGTCACCGGACGAAGCCTGTAGAAACTCCCTTCCTCTCTTTCCAGCTGAGCCAGCGAACCGTCTCTGCCATAGCGTACGGGAGTCAATGTATCTTCAGGAAGATAAAGAGGAACCGACTGATAACGCTCCACTCCGAGCGTATCCGAAATCCGGTTATAGACATTACGCACATAACTCCGCACCAGGGGAGCCTCAGTGTTCAGATTCTTATAATTTTGGAAAACGGCCCAGCGAAGTTCATCACCACGCTGCATATTTTCAATAAAAGCCAGACATTTACGCATCACCTCCCATTTGACGGAACGAACTGTGTCCTTATATGGATAAGTATCCTTCAGCGTATATTTGTCATAAAGCAAATCTTTGGTAAGTACAATATCGGCTGCGGTCAGCGGCTTCTCCTGGAAAGAAAATTCTACCGTCACCATTGAATCAGGGGCATGATCCACCTCAAACGGAACCTCGACCAGTTGCGTCTCGTCATTACGGCATCCCGTCCAACCCACGGAAACGGCCAGCAGACATCCCAGAAGATAAATACGCTTCATGATTGCTCGGGTTTAATTTGATACAAAGTTAACATTTTTCAAGAATATTCCAAATTGATTACAAGGAATAACAATGGTTTCTATAAAAAACAATCGAGCTCCCGCATTGGTTCATTCCAGGCCGGACAGAAGGCTGCTTATCCCCTTAATGAATGGAAGACAAAAATTAGGAAATTACACTGGTAAATTATATCTTTGCCCGATTTTTTCAACTAGACTATGTATATATTCCGCTCCATACAAGAGATCATCAACACCGTCGCTGCGGCCAAAGGACTGCTGACCGAGATGTTTGAAAAAAGAAAAATTCTCAGCTTCAGATACTCCGATGCCCTGTCCCTGCTCAAGGATGACGAGAATCGTCTGAAACTGCTTATCGAAAAGGAAGTAATCCGGCAAAACGGCAACTATGTGGAACTGGATGCACGTTTCCTGGATTTCTTCGAATTGCTGCTGGAAGCCAATGAAGAGATCAATACAGCCATCATTGATGAAAACATCGAGTATCTCCACGAACTGATTGACTATTACCTGAAGGAGAGAATTCCCAGCCGGAAGGAAAGTTATGTACGCAACATCAAGATTACATTCCAGAAGATTGCGCGTACCACCATCCGCAACATCATGAATCTGCAGAACAGCATAGACAATGCGTTCAAGCATGAACCGACGTATCAGATCAAAATCGCCAAACTGGAGAATCTGGACAAGAAACGGATCAACATCCAGCGGCTGATCGACACGACAGAGCATCTGATCCTGCACGAAGAAAGAGCCTTTTTCATGCAGGCTACGGATGAAGAACTGACACGCATCCTGCTCGAACTCCGCCGGGAGCTGCAACTCTCGGCACACAGCCTCATCCGTGCCCAGCAAGATATCATCAATTACCTCAATCAGATCAAGAGCCAGATCATTCTGGTAGAAAAGATCCGGAAGGTAAAATATCTGCAAGACCAGTTCGAATTGCGGGCCCGAAGCAACCTGGCCGAAGTCGTTGAGCGGGAACATTCCCTGCTGATGGAAGGATCTGCACCAGGTTCCTTCAAGCTGTCAATCAATTACCTGAGTACAGACGAGGCCCGTCCGGTCATTCTTAAAGTCATGCGTAACCGGCAATACCGGGAGGCTTTGCGAAACAACGAGGCAGGTGCCTTCAGTGAAGAAGAGCTGGAAGCACAGGCCATGTATCAGGAACTGATCAACCTCGATACGACCGTGGGGGATTATTTCCAGGCACAGGCTCAGGCTCGATGGGCAGACGAATCGGCACCACTGGAGGATCTGTTCTCATACCTGATGAAGTATTCTTTCCAGCGGGAAGTAAGCGAAAAAGAACGTACCACCCTCTTCTGTCAGATCGTTTCCCTCTACGAAACGCAACTGCGCATCACCGAAGAGTTCGGTACCTATCACGAATATGAATTTGCCAAAGTATATCCGCTCTGAGAAATTTTCCGGACGGACCAAAATACAACGAAACAATGGATTTAAACATACGAATACCTGACCATACAGCACAGATCTTCGATTACCTGCAAAAGGGACTGTTCATCAGTTCCAACAGCACAAACGAAGATGTACGTCAGCTTTATGACGATATCGATGAAAACTTTGAAGCCCTGTCCCTGTACTTCGGGCAGATCGGTTACACACTGGAACGAGGCAACGAATATTTTTATTTCTCACGCAACGAACCGAGGGCTACGCTGGAACAGAAACTCATGCGTGCCTATTACTGGATTGACGTGCTCGACCTGTTCAAGACTTACGATGAGACTTTCGGACCGGGCTTCCGGTTTCAGCCCGAACAGATTCTGGTGGAAGCCAACATCAACGTGCTGCTCCAGAACAAGCTGGACGGCATCCGGAAACATTTCTCGGACAAAGATGTTCGCAAGGATGTCCTGGACAATATGATCCGCCAGCTCACCAAGGATTCATTCCTGGAGCTGGAAAACGAAAAAGAAAACACCTACAAGGTGATGAGTTCCTGGCATTACCTGGAACGACTGATCGAAAGTATTCAAATTTACGACGAAACGGAAGACGATGAGAAACCTGAATAGAATTATCTTTATCAACAGTGCAAACATCCCCTATGCGGATGATATTTATCTGGATGGAAACATCCACTTTATCGGAACACAGGGTGTAGGAAAAAGTACCATCCTGCGTGCCATCCTGTTTTTCTATAATGCCGACACGCAGAAACTGGGTATTCCCGTAGAAAAGCAAAGCTACACGGAATACTATTTCCCCTACTCCAACTCGTATATCGTATATGAAGTGGCTACCGAGAACGGACCTTTCTGTATCCTCAGCTTCAAGTCGATGAACCGGGTGTGTTACCGCTTTATCGATTCCCCCTACCGGAAAGAATTCTTCATCGATGAGGAAAGCCGTACGGCATACAGTGGAACCGACCGCATCCGGGCCATACTGGATCAGTATGATGTGGACTATTCGCGCATTATCTATACTTACGATGAATACCGGAACATTCTTTACGGCAACGAAGCAGGAGCC
>OGXZ01001617.1_pt1 | contig 12646 bp, 9 predicted proteins | sample 1576431 | NCBI WGS metagenome assembly OGXZ01 (sample SAMEA3541590, study PRJEB24748) | human gut metagenome | biome: human gut; feature: human-associated habitat; material: faeces | place: China | collected 2012
AATTAAAAATGTCAGCAGCTTTTGCTTCTGTAATAATAAATTCCAGCTTTGGCAGGCCCCATTTCTCGCAGGTCGACTCTCGATTCTGCTCATCTGAACCCCATGGTCAGCTAAATGGAAAAGCGCATCATACAAAGCGCCAGGTCGATTTGGTACCGAAAAAACGATGCTGGTTTTCCATTTTTGAACTTCAACCTCAGTAAGAGCAACACTTTCTCGCGTCATCAATAGAAATCGGGTTTGGTTGCTCACACCATCCTGGATACTGTCAGCCAGCACCGGTAAGCCATAGAGTTGGGCTGCCCGTTTGCTAGCAATAGCCGCCGCACTTGCTTCACTTCGAGCCAATTTGGCCCCTTGCGCATTTGACGAAGTAGGAATCTGTCGTGCGAGTGGTAAGTGTTCACTGAGCCACCGATGACATTGAGCCAAGGCTTGAGGGTGCGCATACACGCTCTCGATTTGGTCATATCGCTCGCTCTGTGTCAACAGATTATGAACGACCGAAACCGTCACCTCGGCCGAGATCACCAGTGGCGTCTCCAAAAGAAGATCAATGGCATGCGTGACCGTCCCGTTGGTATTGTTTTCAATAGCGATGATCCCAGCGTCAACGCGTTGCTCTTGCACTTGCTTGAGCACTTCATCAAAACTCGCACAAGCTTGTCGAGAACACGCCGCCCCCATCAGCTTAAGGACAGCCTCTTCAGAAAACGTCCCTTCTGGTCCCAAATAGGCAATGGTCGATAAAACGTCGTTAGTGGTCATGTTGTTGGGCAAACTCTTGCATAAAGCTCGCCAGCGCCTCAGCGCCTGCCATCGGCATTGCGTTGTAGAGCGAGGCACGAATTCCTCCGCGGCTACGATGGCCCTTCAGGTTATAGAGTCCGTGAGACTGTGCCTCGGCCAAAAAGAGCTCTGTAAGAGGTTCGGTAGGTAAATGAAAGACAACGTTCATGCGACTACGCGCCACGGCTTGTACATCGGTCAGATAAAACTCAGGATAACTATCCAAGACGTCGTAGAGGCGCTCAGAGCGCAAAGTCGCTCTTTTGGCCATTTGGTCAACGCCTCCTTCCTTTTCAAGCCATCGTAGCATCAGCAGTGTGGCGTAAATAGCAACGGTGGGAGGCGTATTGAGCGCGCTATTGGCCTCAGCAACAGACTTCCAGTTAAGCAACTGCGGCACCTGCTCTCCAATCGAGGAATAGCATGAGCGACGAACAATCACCACACAGGCTCCTGCTATACCTACATTTTTTTGCAAGGATGCAAACACACAATCATGAAGCGCCCAATCAATGTATTTGGTGAGGAAATTGCTCGAGACATCGCTGACGAAAAAACTTTGTCCTTTTTCGACAACGGGAGGAAGGCTAGAAAACTCTTTCCCATCTACCGTTTCGTTGTCACAGTAGTAGACATAGTCTGTGCCACGAGGGAGCACAATAGGATCTCTCGGCAATCGTGTCGGATCCCCATTCCAGAGAATCAACGCGCGAGAAATACGATTGGCCTCCTCATAGGCCAGGCGAGACCATAAGCCCGTCAAAATGTAAGCCCCGTGACAACCACGTGTACACAAATTGAGGGCCACAGCTGAAAACTGTAGCGAAGCGCCCCCAGGGACAAACAGGATATCAAAGTCATCGGGGATGGACAAAAGCCCTCGGAGGCGACGCTGGGCTTCTTCCAAAATGGCCATAAAAGTGGAGGTGCGGTGCCCTAGCTCAAAAATGGAATAACCACTGTTTTCACAGTTGACGTTCGCTTCTTGAAGCGCTAAGAGCACCGACTCAGGCAACATTGCTGGCCCCGCGGAAAAATTAAAACCCTCTTTTGTCATGTTTATCCTCTCTCCGTGTGGCTAGCAAACCGTAAAGACCTACTTATCTTCGTTGTCTTCTTCAGTATCGTCGTCACCTTCGATGTCGTCCAACGGTTCCTCGTCCGCCTCTTCCTCTTCATGGAAATCCGCCGGAACGCCCGCATCCTCTGGAACTTCGATCTCTAAGTGCTCAACTTCCTCGTTTTCATCGGTGCGCACAGCACGACGAATGGAGGCTAAGGTATCTTCGCCCAAATTGATCAAGCGAACACCTTGAGCAGGACGACTGTAGATCGACACCTCTTCAGCACGCGTACGAACAACCTTTCCTCCTGTGCTGAGAATCATAATGTCGTCATCGTCCGTTACCAGAGCAGCGGAAACCACTTGACCATTACGCTCTGACGTGGAAATCGATATGAGCCCCTTGGTCCCACGACCGTGACGCGGATACTCGCTCACGAGGGTACGTTTACCGTATCCATTTTCGGTAGCGGTCAGCACGTAGCTCGTATCAGAATCCGTGACGATCAACGAAACGAGCTTTTGTCCCTCATCGAGTCGCATACCACGAACGCCATGAGCGTTACGTCCCATCGCGCGCAAAGCGTCTTCCGCAAAACGCACGCATTTACCCGCGTTACTAAAGAGCATCACGTCATGGTGGCCATGCGTAACGGCCACACCGATGAGCTTTTCACCCTCTTCCAAATTGATGGCATTAATGCCACGCAAGCGCGCATTGCGGAACAAATTCAACGCCGTCTTCTTAACAACGCCACGATCCGTGGCCATCACTAAGTACTGTCCTTCTTCGTCTAATGACTGCACAGGCAAGATAAATGAAATTTGTTCTTCGGGCTCAAGAGGCAATACGTTAACAATCGAACGACCACGAGCATTGGACTTGCCTTCAGGCAAATCAAAGACGTCGATAGGATACATCTTACCCATTGTCGAGAAGCACAGGATGATATCGTGACTGTTGGCGATGAAGAGTTCTGCCACTTCATCATCTTTGGTCATCTCCTGAACTTTTCGTCCCTTGCCACCACGCATTTGAGCGTTGTAGTCGTCAAGTTCTTGACTCTTGATAAAACCACCGCGAGTTAAGGTGACCACCATCTCACGCTTCGGGATCAAATCGCGTTTATCAAAATTCGGATCCCCTAGCGGATCAATGCTCGAGCGACGTTCATCGCCGTACTCATCACGAATCGCTGTGAGCTCTTCACCAATGATGTGATTGACGCGCTCAGGGCGCTCGAGAATATCAATGCAGTCAGCAATGTCATGGACCGTCTGTTCATACTCTCGAATCACCGCTTCTTGTTCAAGACCCGTTAAACTACGCAAATTCATGCGCAAAATGTTGTCAATCTGGGGATGGGTGAGATAGTACAAGCCATCACTACGGAAGGCTCGATCCATATCCATGTCTTCTGGGTAGAACTTATGCTGTTCATTTCGCGTGCGACTTAAAAGTTCTTGAGCGAACTTCATCGGCCAGCCACGCGCGTATAAGTTGTCGGCGGCTTCTTTAGGTGTTTTCGCTGCGCGAATGATTCGGATAAAGTCGTCGAGATTGGAGAGAGCAACCGCTTGCCCTTCGAGCACATGCCCACGAGCACGGTATTTACGCAGACGGAAAACCGTACGACGGGTGACAACCTCACGGCGATGAGCAATAAAGTGCATCACCATATCGCGCAAATTCAAAAGCGTTGGTTGGCCGTCCACCAAAGCGACCATATTCATCCCAAAGCTTTCCTGCATTTGCGTGAGTTTGTAAAGATTATTGAGCACCACCTCGGGCATCACACCGGACTTGAGGTCAATGCAAATACGCACTTTGTCCGAAGACTCATCGCGCATTTCGGCAATGCCTTCGATTTTCTTTTCGCGCATTAATTCATGCATACGCTCATAAAGCACACGCTTATTGACCATATACGGAATTTCATCAACCACGATTCTAACGCGGTCACGACCGAAATCTTCTAGGTGAGTTCTCGCTCGCATGACAACACGACCGCGCCCTGTGCGATAGCCTTCTCGAACCCCAGAAACACCAAAGATGATGCCCCCTGTTGGGAAGTCAGGCGCCGGGATGAAATGCAACAAATCATCGACCGTACAATCAGGATGATTCAAATAATGCAAACACGCATCAATGGTTTCACGCAAATTGTGGGGTGGAATGTTGGTGGCCATACCCACGGCAATACCCGCAGATCCGTTGATCAAGAGTTGTGGAAGACGGGTCGGCAATACGGTTGGCTCTTTTTCGGAGTTATCGAAGTTAGGCACAAAGTCGACGGTGTCTTCATCGATATCGGCCATCATTTCGCCTGCGATCTTCATCAGACGCACTTCGGTATAACGCATGGCCGCAGGGCTGTCGCCGTCAATGGATCCGAAGTTTCCCTGCCCAAAAACCAGTGGATAACGTAGCGAAAACGGCTGTGCCATACGCACCACCGTCATATAGGCAGCTTGGTCACCATGGGGGTGATATTTACCAATCACTTCACCAACAATACGGGCAGCTTTTTTCGTGGGATTGTTGTAGGTGTTTTTCAACTCATTCATCGCGAACAACACACGGCGATGAACCGGTTTAAACCCATCTCGAACATCTGGAAGTGCACGACCGACAATGACACTCATCGCATAATCCAAATACGATCTCTTCATCTCGGTCTCAAGAGAGACGGGAAGCAACTCACGAGCTACCGTTAACGGGGAAATCCCCTCTCCGCTATCACCATCTCCGGAATCAGCCGGGTTATCAGTCGTCACTTCAATCTCTTTGTTTTCTTCGTCCATCGAGGACTCCCACGTCTGACTGGCATGTCTATTAGCTCCTGTGCCAACAAACATACCCCACTCAAAAAGGTGTAATGCTTCTCTGCACTTCAGGCATGAAAAGCATCGATTCGAACAGTTGATTCTAACAGTTTATGAGAGAGAACTTCCAAAGTAGAATAGAAAGGATTTCAGAAAGTGGTTTTTGTGAACCTTTAACTCACAATTCTTTCCTTTTTAGCTCTATTTTCATTGAGGTGAGGCATGCTCGTTGACACCATTATCGCCGCTCGTTGGGTTATTCCTATTGTTCCGAAAAACACCATCCTTTCTGAGACGAGCATTGTGATCCAAAATGGGCGCATTCTCGACATCCTACCCACCGCCACCGCGCTTCAACAGTACCAAGCCCGTCAACTCTATGAGCTCAACGAAAGCGTTGTTATGCCAGGGTTCGTGAATCTGCATACCCACGCCGCCATGAATCTGTTGAGAGGACTAGGAGCTGACCTGGCACTTATGGATTGGCTCAATACTGCGATCTGGCCTGCCGAAGGAAAATTGATGAGCCCGGAATTTGTTCGTGAAGGCGCCGCTCTCGCTGGCACAGAGATGGCGCTCAGTGGCATCACTTGTGCGTCTGACCATTACTTTTTCCCTGAAGAAGCTGCTCAGGGGCTACACTCAAGCGGTCTTCGCTGTGCGGTCTCTGGGCTCGTCATAGGTTTCCCCAGTGCGTGGGCTCAAAACGACAACGAGTATCTTGAAAAAAGCGAAGCACTCATCCGCAACCATGAGAACGATCCCATGGTTCACACCACGATCGGCCCTCACGCTCCCTATACCGTCAACGATGACGCCCTCAAAGCCTGTGCCAAGCTCAGCGATCGCTATGGTGTACCTATCCATATGCACATCAATGAAACCAGAATTGAAGTGGAAAACTCCCTCAAGGAGCACCACCTGCGCCCCTTAGATCGTCTAAAAAAGCTTGGTCTAGTCAATGATCGACTCATCGCGGTACACAATGTACACGCCAACGACTCAGACTTGGATCTCCTCACCGAGGCTAAGAGCTCCATGTGCCACTGTCCTTGCTCCAACCTGAAGCTAGCCTCGGGATTCGCTCCCGTGGCCAAAGCGCTACAGCGAGGACTTAATCTCGGCATAGGAACCGATGGAGCGGCGAGTAACGACAAATTAGATATGCTCGGAGAGACTCGGCTTGGGGCCATGCTTGCCAAAGCGGTTGCAGAGGACACCACGCAAGCCACGGTGCACGACATGCTCGAAGCCGCAACCCTGGGTGGGGCGAGAGCGCTACATTGGGATCATGAGATTGGGTCTGTGGAAATTGGCAAATGCGCGGATCTGATCGCCGTCAATTTATCGCTCCCTAACGCCGTGCCGGTCACCAACCCGGCCGCTCAACTTTTGTATGCCAGTGACCGTAGTGACATTACACATACCTGGGTTAACGGCGAACTAATTGCTTCTAAGCAACAACTTTTATCCACTCCAGATGAAAAAAGACTGCATTCGCTCAAAAAATGGGCAATAAAGTGGAAAAATCTGTTGTAATCGAGATTGATCTTGTTTATTTACTAGCACAATACGCCATAATCTGACAGAATGGTATTGCGTTATACAAGTCTTTTCCTCATCCATAATTCTTCTTTAGAGGAACTATTTTTGGGAATGGTTTGTGATATTTTTCACAGTGAAATTGTATAACGGACCTCTCGTTAGGGTAAAATACTCGGATATTTGGATGCTGGCCTCGTTTAACAGGTCGGTGACAAATCGTCCTTTCCGTTTTAGCTTCCTGTTCTTTTTGAGGATAAAAACAATGAAAACTTCTCTTAAGCTCGGTGGTCTTGTTGCTGCCATGATGCTGACGGTGTCGGGCGCTTCTTTCGCTGCCGACGCCACGAGCCCCTATGTCCACTCGACCGACGGTCAAATCGTTAAGAACTCCACCGGCCTCTGCTGGCGCACGGGTTTCTGGACTCCCGCTCTTGCTGAAGCCCAGGGTCGTGACGGTGAAGGTTGTGCTTGTGACGCCGACATCTTGACGGCTGCTGTTTGCGCTCCTGCTCCTAAGGCTGCTCCCGCTCCCGTCGCCAAGGCTGCTGAAAAAGTGACCTTTGCTGCGGACACGCTCTTTAACTTCGACAAGGCTGACTTGAAGCCCGAAGGTAAGGCTGTTCTCGATGACCTCGTCTCCGCCTTGGCTGGTGTGGATGTTGAAGTGATCCTCTCCTCTGGCTATACCGACCGTATTGGTAAAGATGCCTACAACGAAAAACTCTCCTTGCGTCGTGCTGAAGCTGTTAAGGCTTACCTCGTGAGCAAGGGTGTTAACGCTGACCTCATCAAGACGGCTGGCTATGGTAAGGCTGATCCAGTTGTGAACTGCCCGAACCCGACCAAGAAGGGTCAGATCAAGAACTTCCGCGAACTCGTTCAGTGCCTCGCCCCGAACCGTCGTGCGGTTGTTGAAGTGGTTGGCTCCCGTCCTGCCATGTAATAACTCTTGACAGTCTTAGCACTGTTTGAGTTAGAAAGAAGACCCTCGATCATTGTATCGAGGGTTTCTTTTTGGGTAACAACTGACTCGATCCTCACCCATACCACTAGGTTTTCTCAGCTCAACATTTATGACACAAGCCAAGCTTTTTTTATTTGATCTCGATGGCACCTTGATCGATACAGCACCTACCCTAGTCAGAGCGGTAAACCGAGTGTTAGAAGAAGAGCATCACTCCCCTTTACCTTTTGAGGTTCTACGCCCCTATGCGAGCCAGGGGGCACCAGGGCTCTTTGGCCGAGCACTGGGTATCACAAAGACTCATCCAGATTTTCCCCGACTTCGAGAAGCGTTTTTTGCTCACTATGCCTCAGACATTGCCACCGGCACAACGCTCTTCCCAGGTATTGAAGCGCTGTTGGCCGCTCTGCAAAAAGCCTCAATCCAATTGGGCGTCGTCACCAACAAAACCGAATCCTTAACACGGCGCCTTTTAGATAAACTCGCACTCACCGACACGTTTCGTGTCATCTTGGGGAGTGACTCCGTACACTGCGCCATGAAACCGAATCCCGATTCGTTACTTGAAGCGTTGCGTCTCACCGACTTGCCGCCCGAGCTCGTACGATACGCCGGTGATGATGCTCGTGATATTCTAGCTGCCCAGCGTGCCCATATTCCCGTTGCTGCGATCACTTGGGGATATGCCAAAGACGATCCCGCTTTATGGCATGCCGACTATCTTGCCCATCACCCCATGGACCTCTATCGCTGGGTTTTGGACGCACTTTAACTTGCACATCTTTTGTGTTAGAATTATTAATCCTATCAGATGGGGGCGCCTTGGTTTCGACGGGGACGCGGACGCTGTCTGGTGCATGTCGAGGTGCAGTCACCTCGTAAATAAACTGCAAAAAATATAAACGCCAACAACAAGCGTTTTGCTCTCGCTGCTTAAAGCGAGATGTTGCACTGGTTCGCCCTTGGGCCAGGTCAGGTCAAACTGACAGCAACATCATCTACAAGGGCTAGCCGGGTGTCTTGACACTACGCACCTTTGGCGAAGCTCGATGTGTCTTGCGCCTTACTGGCTCGTCGCTTAGCAGGGTAACGCGTGAAATTCAAATGATGCGACTAAGCATGTAGTTCCAACAGAAAAAGGTTTCCGGACGCGGGTTCAACTCCCGCCGCCTCCACCAATTCCTAATCCCAGACTGCTTCACAGCGTCTGGGATTTTTCTTTATCCACTTCTCCCACAGGCAATCCAACAAACTAGATCGTCTCATAGCGATTCACATCATCCCATAGCGTCTCATTTAAGTTCACGTTTTTTGATGGGTAACATGATGGGTACTTCGAGTTATAATTTGACGTACGGATTTACCCATCATAAGGAGCAACGGATCCATGCCCAAGATTCCGCGTGAACTCACGGTCTTAGAAATCCGAAAGTTAGGTCTAGGTACTTTCGCAGTTGGTGGCGCAAGAGGGCTTTACCTCAGAAAAACGCCTAAGCAATCCTTCTTCTTTCTGCGATACAGCAATGCCACCGGCCGGCATGACCTCTCTCTTGGTTCGTATCCCGAAACATCACTTGCAGACGCCAGAAAACAAGCCGTTTTGACACGCATCGCCATTGACGCAGGCGAGTGCCCCGTCACCAAACGCAAACAAGCTTTAGAAGCCCTTCGGGAGAAACGTTCTTCACAACAGCGAATTCAAACAGACCACAGCAACACTTTCGAGAAAGTGGCACGTACTTGGATCAAGGAACGCGTCGAGAGTGGCTTCTGGGCGAACAATAAGCGTGGCGCATCGAATACCGTCCGATTGCTGGAAATGTACGCCTTCCCGCTTATCAAAGACATACCTATCAACCAAGTCACTTCCGAACATCTCCGCGATTGTCTTAAGGCCATCTGGCAAACCAAACCATCCTCAGCTCGCAAGCTCAAATCTCACTTTTACAAAATCTTTCAATTTGCTCTGGCAACTCATTTACGAACTGAGCCAAGCAATCCCGCGTCACGAGATGGGGCGTTAACGGTTTTTCTCGAACCTCTCCAAAAAAACCGGAAACCCAGAGAACACCACGCTGCTTGCGACATCAAAGAAATTCCTCGCCTTTTCGAGGAAAGTCGAAAGTACCGTTCCTTTTCGGCACGATGCTGCGAATTTGCCATTCTTACCGCCGCCCGATCCAAAGCAGTTCGGTTAGCCACCTGGGATGAATTCGATCTCGACAAAGGTATTTGGACCGTACCGGCCGATCATGACAAGCTCAAAGAACCCGGGCGAGACCGTACGATTTTCCTATCCTCTGCCGCTCTCTCCCTTTTGAAGAGTCTGATTCGCTTCGCAGATAGTCCCTACGTATTCCCAAGCAGCCAAGGCTCTCACTTTTCCGACGTCGCCTTAACCATGTTCCTACGTGGACTCCATGAAAAAAGGTTGGCGCTAGATGGTAGAGGTTGGATTGACCCAGTCAAATCCGACGCGATCGGCAAACCCGCTGTTATCACTATTCACGGAACAGCTAGAGCCTCTTTTCAGACCTGGACCAAGGACGATGAACTCGGTAATAACCGACGCTTCGATCAAGAGGCTGTTGAGTTATGCCTCTTCCATTCGAAGAAGGATGCCTTAGGGGGAGCCTACGATAGAGCAAGGCTTACCTCCGAGCGTAGGGCTGTTATGGAAGCATGGGGCCGCTATTGCTTATCGAGCATCAGTTTGTATTCTGACAATTCCGATGAGTAAGGACAAAAAACTACGGAAACTAACAAAACCTGTTAAGTCAGCCCAATTTCCAAACACCCTCAGCTAAAGCTATTTGCATTTGCTGAGATTTGCTGCAAAACGATCTTGGGCTGACCGATAGACTACTAAGTTCAAATTTCAACCTTGACGGTAACAACTTATGGAGCCCTGTTCTTTAGACAAACAACATATCTCCTCTCCCACTCCAGAGAGCGAGCTACTGTCCATTCAAGACTTTGTCCTGACAAAATACCAAGGAACACGCCGAATCTATTCCACCAGGAGCGGTTTTCTGCTTGGTTTGCCAAGAGATTTGGAACGTCTTCAGGCCAAGCTTTTGAGCAAGACTGTCCAGTGCAAAGCAAACACCTTCAAACTCATTACCGAGTCTTTCGAAGACCCCACCGTCTCCAGTCGCCCTCTGGCCAAGTTCACCATTCAAACACTTGACAGCGCAGCTAACAGCGGTTTGTCCTTCCGGGAAACTATCATCAACTATTGCATCCTGAAGTACGTGCCCATTGCAACAATTATTGTCTTCCTCTGCATTTTTTTCGTAGCTAACCTTGATGAAACACTTTTCCATGCAACTCTTCCCGTACAGTTGCTGAGCATCCTCGCTGGCTTTTTGGTAATCAACACCTTTGCCGAGTACTTAACCAGCGATCACATCATCGCCCGCCTAGGCACGTTGGTTGAAACCGTTCAGCAAAAACAACAAGAACGGTTGTTTGAAAATGCGCAGAGCGTCAAATGTCTTGAAGATATCATCACCCGGCATCGTAAAGAGCTTACAAGCCTAGAAGAAGAAATTAAATCTCGCAGAGAAGAAGCCTCCCAAATCCACAACAAGGAAGAGCTCTACGCCACCATTTATATCCTCTTGCAAACAGCAATGGTCACAACAGGTGAAAATCAAAAAAATGTTTGCGCCCTTATATGCCAAGCATTGAAGAAGGCTGAAGAAAACCCACACGTTGCAGGAGTTGCCTTCGGGGAGCGAAAGATGGATGACGTACTATCAACCGCCCGTTCGACTTTCACACCACTGATTACAGAGAGAAACCTGAGAAATCAGATTGCAGCGGACATTCGCAAAAACATCGACGCCATAATCCGTTCCACCCAAATCACTAAATAGTTCATAAGACTAGAACTGTCGAAAAGCCCTGTTCAAGGGCTTTTTCTTTTGGTACGTTCGTTACGTAACGATGCTACATGTAGCTGTTCTATTTCAGGCTTTCCATTTTTTCACGCACCCTCATGATCGTTTGCCGTGACACCTGAAAATCCTTGGCTACCTGAGAAGGCAATTGGCCTTCATTAAGTGCTTCTTGCACCGCCACGCATTGCTTTGGGCTTAGACACGGTCTTCTGCCCAGTTTCTTCCCTTCAGCCTTGGCTCTCTCCAAACCTGCTCGAGTTCGTTCAACTAATAAATCGCGCTCAAACTCCGCAACCGCCGATAAGACTCCCATTGTCATCTTTCCGGTAGGACTTGTGAGATCAACATTACCAAGAGCAAGGCAATGGACACGGACTCCCACCCGCGCGAGCGACTTGATCGTCATTCGCACATCGATGGCATCTCGACCGAGGCGATCCAACTTAGTAACAACCAGTATGTCACCCTCCTCTAAACGATCGACCAATCGAGCGAATTCAGGACGTTCCATTGCAGGCACGGATCCGCTGATCTTTTCCTCGACGATTCTTCGCGACTCGATACTAAACCCAGCCTGTTCGATCTCTAAGCGTTGATTCTCTGGATTCTGATCCAGCGTTGAAACGCGGCAGTATGCAAAAACTCGTGACATAGTTGTCCTAGATGTCCAAAAACCCTGTCCAAATTATAGCACTTAACCAAAACTACCACCCCTAGTTTTTGGACACCCATTATCACGATGTCCAAAAACGAACATTTATGGACATTCCGATTCAGGGTTGCCTGTTTCTTTCGAGATTCAGCCAGGAAATATTCCCGATGTCACTTCGCTGTTCAATGCCTTGACTCGAGCGAAGTGCTACGGCCTGCAAAACCCTGAGTTTCTGCTCGACAACGGATTCTTTTCCAAGGCCAATGTGCTGCGCTTGCTACGCTCGAATGTTAAGTTCACCATTCTGGCGACACTCTCTGACTCGTGGATCTACACGCATCTGGATGCCAAGCAGGAAGATCAGAGCGGTGATGAGGAATGCACCAAGACACTGCGCGACGGCTTCACCCGCTATGCATCCCAGTGTCCCTTTGATCCTCAAACGAGCGCCGTGAGCACAATGAAAATGACGCCGTTTCAGTGGAAGCAGCAGCGTTCCCGCAACGGCACAGCGGCCGGGGCATATGAGGAGAAGGCCTTTCGCCTCTACTACCACTACTACCTCAACAGCGGTAAAGCCACGCTCGAAGCCACGGCTTTCAACGACAAGCTCCGCCGCTACGAGAAAAATATTGAGGCAGGCATCGAGTTGGACGAAAATGAACTCCGGTTCGCACAGACCTATTTCACCTGGAAAAAGGTCCGCGGCAACAAGATCAAGGTAACGCCCAATGAACAGGCGATTGCCGAGGCGCGTAAGGATTTCGCATTTTCGCGTACGATTGCAAGGATAGAAGAATCCCAGGTATCGATTGTACGAAGATCAGCTGTTGTATCAAAAACGCTGTGTGAACTTCTGATATGTTCCAGATGATCCAGTGCGTGGAAAAGTTTTCCCTGTA
>OGXZ01001620.1_pt1 | contig 12642 bp, 11 predicted proteins | sample 1576431 | NCBI WGS metagenome assembly OGXZ01 (sample SAMEA3541590, study PRJEB24748) | human gut metagenome | biome: human gut; feature: human-associated habitat; material: faeces | place: China | collected 2012
CATACTTCCTTCGCTTGCAGCAATATCTGCTGGCGGAAGGCGGTGGCTTGTGCATGCTCGTGCAGCAGCAACAATTTTTTCGCAAATGATTTTGGCATCATTGGGATTTTGTTCTAGGTACAGCTCAAGTTCTCTAGCAACAACTTCTTCCACAGCTGGACGAACTTCGCTCGAGACAAGTTTGTCTTTTGTCTGAGAACTAAATTTAGGCTGAGGTATTTTCACGGACAAGATGCACGTGAGACCCTCGCGCATATCATCACCTTCCGTATCAATAACTGGAGATTTTTTGCTGTTACTTTTTTTACCGATCTCATTATTAATAATGTAGTTTTTCAAGACGCGAGTCATGGCAGCTCGTAGCCCCGTCACGTGAGTTCCTCCGTCTTTTTGCGGAATGTTGTTGGTGTATGCAGTCAACACTTCACTGTAACCATCTTGCCATTGCATCGCAATTTCAACATCAACAGGCACCCCATTACTCATGACGGTTTCACGAGCGTGGAAAATGTTCGGATGTAAAACAGTCCGAGTTTGGTTCTTGAACTCAACATAAGCTACTAAGCCCTTTGTTGTTTCAAGATGAGCGTGATGAGCTGTTCTTTCGTCAACAAGATCGATAGAAACCCCAGAATTCAAAAACGACAGCTCACGCAGTCGAGAGAGCAAAGTATCGTAGTTAAACGTAGTCACTTGCTCAAAAATTTTTTCTGTATCAGGTAAGAAATGAACTTCTGTTCCTCGACGTTGAGTTGGGCCAATGGATTTCATTGGAGAAACTTGTTCCATTTCTCCCGTGAAGGGATTTTTTTGGGTTTCTATGGTTCGATTAACGCATTTTCCGCGTTCAAAAGACATGGTTCTAGCAACACCATCACGCCGTACTGTCAAATGCAACCATGTAGATAAGGCGTTGACGCAAGAAACACCGACTCCATGAAGACCTCCCGAGGTCTTATAACTGTTGTTATTGAATTTACCACCAGCATGTAGCTCTGTTAGAGCAATCTCTGCTGCGCTACGTTTAGGCTTATGCTTATCATCCCACTTAATTGAAGAGGGAATTCCACGCCCATCATCAGTGACTGTGACTGAATTATCGGTGTGTATCGTTACTTGAATTTTTTTTGCATAGCCCGCAAGCGCTTCATCAATAGAATTATCAACAACTTCATATACCAAATGATGAAGGCCTGACCCATCGGCAGTGTCCCCGATATACATACCAGGACGTGTTCTGACGGCTTCTAAACCCTCTAAAATTTGAATACTTGAAGCGTCATAATGTTGTTCTGGTGCTGGTGTTGCTTCCTTCACTTGATCCGTATCTGACATAAATAGGGTGTTCCTGAGTTGAATAGCAAGATTTGTTATCGTCTAGGTGCTATCGATAAAAGTAGGAAAAAGTAGCCCGTAAAGAGCTACTTTTTAATGAGCTATGGATATTGAAATTAAATTCTCATTGGCATTACGACATAGCGGAAACGATCAGGTGATTCAGGCATCGTAATCAAAACGCTTCCTGCTGTGCCTGAGAAGTTAAATTTCACTTCTTTGTTTTTTAAGATTGAAAGCACTTCAGCAAGATAAGTGATGTTGAATCCCATTTCCATACTATCGTAGGGCCATTGAACGCTAAGCGTCTCAACAGCTTCTTCGTGTTCGCTTGTTTTCACGCTACGAATTTCTAGTGTGTCTTTGTTAAGGATCCAACGAATACCGTGAAATTTTTCATTGGTCATAATGCCAACGAATCTTAGGGCATTCGACAAATCTTCTCGGTTAATTAAGACTGATTTAGGATTCGTGTCTGTACTGGGTAAGACGCGTTTGTATTCTGGAAACTTTCCTTCTATCAACTTACTCATAAAGCTGATATTTTCCCAAGAAAACTTAATTTGCAAATCGGTAAATTCAATTTTTACCGCTGTGTCATCATCAGGAAGAATACGGGTAAGTTCACGAACCGTCTTCCGAGGAATAATGCATTGGAAGTTTTCATTTTCGGTGTCGATCTCTACTTCACTACACGCTAAGCGGTGGGTATCGGTAGCTACAGTGCGTACAACTTTCCCTTCCATGACAAAAAGGACACCGTTCAAGTAAAAACGAACATCCTGATTCGCCATTGCAAAAGCTGTCATCGAGAATAAGTACCGTAGCTGTTGAGCCGGTAAAACAATAGATCGTTCCCACGTACCTTCCCTGATTACTGGGTAATCGGCAGCTGGTAATGTTTGCAACTCAGATTTTCTACCGCGACTAAGGAGAGTTAGCTTTCCATCCGTTACATCGATTGTGATGGGATCCTTGGCGTTTGATGCTCCTAAAATACTTGTAATTTTATTGGCATTAACTGTGAATTTACATTCAGAGGTTTCCGCAACACCTAAGGGAGCTTCAGTGCGGATTTGAATATCCAGGTCAGTTGTAGAAAAGGCTACTTTAGTGCCTTGTTGAACTACCAAAATATTGCTCAAAATAGGTAACGTTTGGCGCTTTTCAACAATACCTTCAACAATTTTGACCGGTTTGGAGAGTTCTTCACTGGTACAACTAATCGTCTTCATATTTGGCTCCGGTTTAACAATGTTTTAGCGATCTCAGGCGCCAATGGTTAGCCCTTAATCATTTGTTCAAGAACATGGATTTCGTGGTTAAGTTCAGCGTTATTTTGTCGTTCCCGTGTGATTTTTTTGACGGCGTGCATCACAGTTGTGTGGTCTCTGCCACCAAAATTTTTCCCAATTTCGGGCAAACTATGCTGAGTCAATTCTTTAGCAAGATACATTGCAATTTGTCTAGGCACAGCAATATGCGCAGGACGGTGTTTCGAATGCATCTCGGCTACTTTAATGTTGTAGTAATCAGCAACGGTTTTTTGAATATTCTCAATTGTGATTAAGTTGTTAATCACGGAGAACTGATCACGCAACACGTGTTTGGCAACGTCAATAGTGATTTCTCTAGCAGAAGGTTGAAATTGCTGGTAAGCAATCACCTGCTGTAAAGCACCCTCTAACTCGCGTACATTGGATTTAAGCCTCTTCGCAATAAACATGGCAACCTCTTCAGGTAGATCCGTGTTAAGAGCTTTTGCTTTGTTGAGCAAAATAGCTATTCTCATTTCGAGTTCTGGAGGTTCAATAGCGACCGATAGTCCTTGAGAGAAGCGAGAAATTAGGCGTTGCTCAATATCTTTCAATCCTCTTGTATAAGTGTCAGCCGTAAGCACGACCTGTTTGTTATGAGGGACTAGAGCTTCAAACGCACGGTAAAACTGTGCTTGTGACCCTTTTGCCCCAGAGAAGGATTGAACATCGTCAATTAAGAGGAGGTCTAAGCTACGATAGCGCTCGTCAAACATTTGCAGAGCTCGTCGCGAGTTGCTTGAATCGCGCGTTGCACTGGTGTACTCACTGATAAAATCTTGAGCGGAAACACATCGAACTTTAGCTTTTGGATGTAAATCGAGATAGCGATGCCCAATGGCTTGCATTAAGTGAGTTTTTCCTAGACCCACTCCCCCATAAATATATAAAGGGTTATATTGCATACCCATCGTGGTCGCAACGTGTTCAGCAGCTGCAACAGCGAGTTGGTTAGCGTTTCCGTTAACGTAATTTTCAAACGTAAGACCAGGAAGTAAACCCGCTTGTCGTTTTGCATCAGTGTTGTCGGATGCTTCAACTCGAGGTGTCCAATCAATCGAGGTGTCTTGCGTTGTTGCAGGAACAATGTTAACAGTGACACTAACTCCTTGATTTTCTAACGTAGCAATAGTTTCGATGGTTTTCAAGTAAGTTTTGCGTATGATCGCAACTTTGCTTGTCGGTGCTTGTAGTGTCAGTTCGCTTTTCTCTGGATCCCATTCCACTAATTCGATGGGCTCAAACCAAGTTTGAACAATTCCATCAGGAAGTTGTTTGGATTTAATCGTTGTTAGACACTGTTCCCAGAAATTAGTCATAGCCAAAGCGATGCGGTTGAGTAAAGTCGGTATTTGTGATTCTTGGAATGCTCTCAAGAATTACAAGGCTGATCTAGTATTTTAACTAGAAAAGATGAGATTAGGGGGATGTAGATCAAATTTTATCCACAAGAGGGTGTGGATAAAATTGTTTTTGTATTTCAGAGAGTTATTGGTTATTTGTTGTTTACCGCTTCTAGATGTACACAAGCTGATGTACCGATACTTGAAATGACGTCAATATCTATGTGTTTTCGTCGCTAATCTTCCATATTCAGTAATGGGTATAGAATCATCGAGCGTTTTTGTGTCCAAAGCCAAAGATTGATAGGCGCTACTCAACTTCAGAATAGTCGTTCTTCCCGAGAGTAAAAATTGAGTCCACGGATCTGACTTTCACTTGAGTTTTTCCATAAAAACAAGAGTGTTGTTTGACAAGACTAGGTGTTTTGCTGTCTAATATCTCTCTTTTCGTCTTTGGCGAAAAGTTATCTTTTGTACCAGAGGTAGTCTGGTTGAGTCAAAAGAGTCCAATTTTGTCAATTCCCCCATTCCTGCTTCGATAATGTGCTCGGTGAAGTGTGGTTTTTTAGGGGGTTCTGTGTTTTTATATTCAGTCCAAGGATTATTCTGGGCTGATTTATGCCTATTGAGGATTAGTCATGGCTACAAAACGTACTTATCAGCCTTCCAAGGTTAAGCGTGCTCGTACGCATGGTTTCTTGGTTCGCAGTCGCACTAAAGGCGGTCGTCGCGTTCTCGCTCGCCGTCGTGCCAAAGGCCGTCACACGCTCGCTCTCTAATCTGGTTTAGCCAGCTATGAGTGCTATACCTGAGCTTGGTACTGATTCTTTCGTTTTTCCTAAACGTTTTCGACTGGTTAAATCCGCTGATTTTGGAAAATTACTGACAATTCGTGATGGTCGTGCTATCCGAGTTTCTTCACAATTTTTCTCAGTGACAGTCGTAACGAGAAATAAAAAGGAAGGACCTATTCGAATTGGTATCACGGTTGGGAAGAAAAATGCCCATCGATCCGTTGATCGAGCTTTGGTAAAACGGGTGCTCCGAGAGACTGCGCGCAAACAAGCCCCATATCTCATCGCACTTCTGTGCGAAACAGAAGTGGGGCTTGATGTTTCTTTACGCCTTAAAATTTCTTTGCTACAGATTCCCGAATCAAAAAGAGGAGTCAATGCTTTAAAAAAGGTTTTAAGCCAAGACGCAGCGTCGCTTCAGCTAAAATTACGGAAGCGGTTGATTGACTTGAAGGTATTCCACTCAGCATCGTCTAATGTTTGCTAAGCTTTTATTGGCCTTAATTCGCCTATACCAGTTGACTTTGTCTCCTTTTGTAGGGAGAAGTTGTCGTTTTGTGCCGAGTTGTTCTAACTATGGGCTTGAGGCTATTGAGAAATTTGGGGCGATTAGAGGGGGGTATTTGACGATCCGTCGTCTTTTACGATGTCATCCTCTAGGTGGGCAAGGTTACGATCCGGTCCCTAAGGATTTCTCGTGGAAAGTTACGCAGCAAACACATATTCAGCGCAACTTCAAGACATTTTGTGCTTGTTGTGATCGCCGGTTCCATCTGTTTAAATTTAAGAAATAGTTGATTTCTATGGGAAAAGACCTCCAACGTGCCCTTTTGTGGGTGATTTTGTTTACTTCCTGCTTTATGCTCTGGGACAATTATCAAGTCTACAAGGGCGGTCAGTCATTTTTCCAGAGTGAACAATCTGTCTCTGAAAATGCGTCCAATCCTGCTATTCCATCCGAGCAGGTGGTAGATAGCGCCTCTTCTGTTTCAGAGAAAACTTTCCAGCCTCAATCTCCAGTTGTGATTACCACTGATCTTATGAAAGTCACCTTTGACTTAGCTGGAGCATCATTGGTTAAGAATGAGTTCTTAAATATCCCTAAACAAGCTGATTGGAAAAGTGTTGGTTTAGCTGGTTTGGTTTTAGGGAATAAAACCGAATCAGATCTTGGCAATGTGGAATTGCTAGAAACGACTAAGGATCGCACTTATGTTGCTCAGACTGGTTTGGTCGGGGGAAATTACCCAACTCACAAAGACCTTTTTAAGCTGGTCAGTAGCAAAACGACGATGGGGACTGATGCTACCTTAGACGTCGTATTTGAAGCGCAAAAGGGTGATGTCAAAGTCACAAAGACCTATAGTTTTACCCGTGGTAATTACGGTGTCGATGTTAAAACGGTAGTAACGAACACTGGTAATCAAGCGATTACCCCCTCGGTTTATTATCAAATCGTGCGTGATGGAGGAAAGCCTGAAGGTGATAACTCTATGACCGCAACATTCACGGGCCCAGCTGTTTATTCTGAGGCAGAGAAGTTCCAGAAACTTTCTTTTGATGACATTGAGGATCATTCTGCAAAGTTTGAAAAATCGGCTGATAATGGTTGGATCGCCATGGTTCAGCACCACTTTGTCAGCGCTTGGGTGCCTAAACAAGGGGAAGAACGTACCAACTATGTTGGTACCCTTGATAAGGATCTTTACCGTGTAGGTTCGGTTGTTCAGTTGGGTGAACTGGCCCCGGGTGCGAGTAAAGAGGATAAGGCTGTTTTCTATTCAGGTCCACAAGACCAAAATCGTTTGCAACAAATAGCTCCTGGGTTAGAGCTTGTGGTTGATTATGGGTGGTTAACTTTCTTAGCCAAACCCATTTATTGGTTACTTTCTATGCTTCATAGCGTAGTTGGTAATTGGGGTTGGGCTATTGTGCTTTTAACTTGTATTGTAAAGGCTATTTTGTACCCAATATCTGCTGCTGGGTATCGTTCTATGGCGCGCATGAAAGAGGTGACTCCTCGCATGAAAGCTTTGCAAGATAAGTACAAGGATGACCGTGCAGGCCTGAACCAAGCTATGGCGGAACTGTATCGCAGTGAACGAATTAATCCTTTGTCTGGGTGTTTACCGATCTTTTTGCAAATTCCTGTCTTCTTGGCTCTTTATTGGGTGTTGTTGGGCTCTGTAGAGTTAAGAGGTGCTCCTTGGATTTTGTGGGTGAAGGATTTAGGGATGCCTGATCCTTGGTTTATTTTGCCCTTGATCATGGCCATTACCATGTTCTTGCAGATTTTCTTGAATCCTAAGCCAACAGATCCTGTTCAAGCCAAAGTGATGTACATTATGCCGCTGGTCTTTTCAGTGATGTTCTTTATTTTTGCTTCAGGGTTGGTGCTGTATTGGTTAACTAACAACGTGTTATCAATCCTTCAGCAGTGGTGGATTAATAAGACCATAGCACAGGAACGCTCCAGAAAATAACCTTTGAGCCATAGATAATATAGAAATAATCCCGGAGAAACTTTCCCCGGGATTTTTCTATGATTTCTTATCGTGACGCTGATTAGAGACTTTCAGCTCTAATGTAGCAATAATAGTGGCCATAACCACATCACAATGCACCATTTAATGATGCGTTGAAATGAGAGAGTTTGTTGTTCTAATTGGTAGGTTTTTGTGAATACCACGATACTGCCCAAGATGCACCAGAGCAATATTCCACCATATATCCAGACTCTAATGTGGTAAGTATCACCAAAATATCGCGCTAATAGAGCAGCGATAGGAATAGAGAGGATCATCCCTAAACAAATCCCCACTAATGCGGGTGGTAGTAAAGGTTTGGGAGGCTTGTGTTTTGATGTGGGCATGTCAATAGCTCAGCTTTATGAGAATGGATATGTGCCGGAGGCTAGGAGAGGAACTTCTATCTAATGTGGTCCGTTCGCGAACGAGGAAAATATGTTGAAGTCTGATTTAGATCCTATTGTAGCTGTCGCAACCGCGATGGGGAAAGGTGGCATCGGTATAGTGAGGCTGTCCTTCAGAAAAGAATTAGATGATGTGGTTCTTCATGAGTTATTTGGACGCTCTTTGGCACCTCGATATGCCACATTAGTGAATTACCGTAATAAAGAAGGCGAACTTCTTGACCAAGTTCTAGCTTTATTTTTCCCTGCACCTCACAGTTATACGGGAGAATCTGTGTTAGAAATACAGGCCCATGGTGGGGGAGTATTGCTACAGTTGATTGTGCGGGATTGTTTAGAGCGACTACAGGCTTTTAACATCCGATTGGCTGAACCTGGAGAATTTACTCAAAGAGCGTTTTTGAATGGTCGTATTGATTTGATGCAGGCCGAAGCAGTTGCCGATGTGATTGATGCTGTGAGTGGTGCTGCAACCATGGCTGCTGCGAGATCTCTTTCGGGCGAGTTTTCTACCCACATTCATCGCTTAGGAGTAGGTTTAGATGAATTAAGGGCTTACATTGAGGCTACATTAGATTTTCCCGAAGAGGAAGTGGAAAATTTACAGCATGGCCAAATTACAAGAAGATTGTCTGCCCTTCAAAAAGAGCTCCAGGAAATATTGCAAAAAGCCAATCGAGGCCAGATCCTAAGAGATGGGCTTTGTGTGGCGATTGTAGGTAGTCCTAATGTTGGTAAATCAAGTCTTTTAAATGCTTTGGCTGAAGACGACGTTGCTATTGTGACGGATATTCCCGGTACAACCAGGGACAAAATAGAGACATGGATAACGATTAGTGGTGTTCCGATTAAAATTGTGGACACCGCAGGCATACGTGAAACAGATAATACCGTAGAGAAAAAAGGGATTGAACGTGCTCTAAAAGAGGTAGCTAAGGCGAACATCGTTTTGCATATTCAAGATGCCTCTGGTGTTATACCGAATGATGAAGGAACCTTACAACAGATTCTTTCTCAGGTCCGACCTGAGGTTCCTCTTTTAACGATCTGGAATAAGGCTGACTTAGCGGAAGGTATAAACAAGACGGACTCGGCTATTGTTTTATCCGCCAAAACGGGTCAAGGATTAGATAAATTACGCGACAAATTATTATCTCTGGCAGGCCTTGAAAGTACGTCTGAAGGTCTTTATATGGCGAGAGATCGTCATCTTCAATGTTTGAAAGAGGCTGCCGTACACATTCAAGAGGCTCTTGATGATTTAGCTGCTGAGGGGATGTTGGAGTTAGTAGCAGAAGAGCTACGGTTGGCAGGCAGAAATTTAGGTGAAATTTTAGGCGAAACGGTACCTGACGATCTCTTAGGCATTATTTTTAGCAAATTCTGCATTGGTAAATAGACAGAAAATGTTATATCCAAAAAAGTTTGATGTAATTGTTGTTGGAAGTGGGCATGCTGGTTTGGAAGCATCTTTGGCTTCAGCCCGCATGGGATGTGAAACCTTATTAATAACCCATAATCTAGACACGGTAGGGCAACTTTCATGTAATCCTTCCATAGGGGGGATTGGAAAGGGGCATTTAGTCAAGGAAGTAGATGCCTTAGGCGGAGCTATGGGGCAGATCACTGATGTCGCAGGTATTCAGTTCCGTATTCTTAATAGTTCCAAAGGGCCTGCTGTTCGGGCAACAAGAGCTCAAATAGATAGACAACTTTATCGACGCGCTATGCGACAACTGGTAGAGTCACAGCCCCATCTATGGCTTTTCCAGCAAGCTGTTGATGATGTTGTTTTAGAGGGAGATCGTGTTTGTGGTGTGGTGACGCAAACCGGTATTGTCTTTAATGCGAAGACTGTTGTTCTATCAGCTGGCACATTTTTAAATGGCATGGTGCATGTTGGACTCGAGCATTACTCGGCAGGACGAGTCGGTGATCCTTCAAGCATACGTTTGGCAGAACGTCTTAAAGAAATCGGTATGCCACAGGGACGTCTGAAAACAGGAACGCCTGCTCGCATTGATGGCAGGACAATTGATTTTTCCAAATGCGAACAACAATGGGGTGATTTGGATCCGGTCCCACATTTTTCGCTCTATCAGCCTCAACCTCACCCACAACAAGTACCGTGTTGGATAACGCGCACGAATCAAAAAGTCCATGACATTATCTTGGCCAATCTTGACCGTTCCCCAATGTATACGGGGATTATTCACGGTGTTGGTCCACGTTACTGCCCCTCGATCGAAGATAAAGTAAAGCGTTTTGCGGATAAAGATAGCCACCAGATTTTCCTTGAGCCAGAGGGACTTTCTGTTCAAGAGTATTACCCCAATGGTATTTCCACTAGCTTACCGTTTGATGTACAGCTAGATATGATTCATTGTATTGCAGGCTTGGAAAATGCTCACTTGTTGCGACCAGGATACGCAATTGAGTACGATTTTTATGATCCCAGAAAATTAAAGACAACGCTAGAAACCCAGGCAATACGTGGATTGTTTTTTGCCGGACAGATCAACGGAACAACAGGCTATGAAGAAGCAGCGGCGCAAGGGTTGTTAGCGGGTATCAATGCGGCTTTGTTAGCTCAAGGTCGAGAGGGCTGGACACCACGTCGTAATCAGGCTTATTTAGGCGTGATGGTTGAAGATTTAACGACTCGGGGTGTAACGGAACCCTACCGTATGTTTACAAGTCGCGCTGAGTATCGATTGAGTCTTCGAGAAGACAATGCTGATCGACGTTTAACCGAAGAAGGACACCGTTTAGGGTTAATCTCTGAAGATCGTTGGGTACATTTTTGCCGAAAAATGGAACTGATTGAAAAAGCCAAAGAACAACTCAAAGAGACATGGGTTTCTCCTTCTATCGTCAACGCTGAGAGTACGAGACAGGTTCTAGGGACGGATATTGAACGAGAATATTCCCTGAAATCTCTTTTGAGCCGTCCACAGGTCAAGGTTCAGAGCTTATCTCATCTTCTGAAAAAGGATGGCACGGCATTCTGGAGCACAGAAGAGTTCAGTGATGAGGTTTTAGAGCAAGTAGAGATTGATATCAAATATGAGGGGTATATCTCTCGCCAAAAGGGAGAAATTGAAAGAACACTTAATAATGAATCTCTCAAAATACCTGAAACGTTGAATTATCAAGATGTTCCAGGGTTAAGTTTTGAAGTGAGACAAAAACTAGCGGCTGTTAAACCAGAAACCATCGGTCAAGCATCTCGTATCTCTGGGGTTACGCCAGCAGCAATTTCATTGCTACTGGTGCATCTAAAACGGAAGGTTTACTATAAGAAAAATTCTTGATGAGAGGGCAATTATGCTTCTGGATGAACGTTTGAAAAGGGGACTAGAAACCCTTCAGCTTCCCCACGATGACGTTACGGTGGCTAAGTTAACCCAGTATGCTTCGCTGCTAAAAAAGTGGGGAAAAACCTATAATTTGACAGCCTTATTGAACGATGAAGATATTTTGACTCATCATCTATTAGATACAGCAGCCTTTGTCACATTTTTTAATCAGCGTATTATTGGCTGTAAGAACGTGTTGGACGTGGGTAGTGGTGGAGGACTGCCCGCCGTTCCTTTGGCTATTTTCCGCCCTGATATCGAGGTCGTTGCATTGGATGCTGTTGCGAAAAAGACGGCTTTTATTCAACAGGTTGCGATAGAGTTGGGTTTGAAAAATCTGAATGTTCAGCACTCTCGTGTTGAGCTTTATCAGGGCTCATTTGATGTAGTGACTTCTAGGGCATTTTCAAGTTTGAAGGATTTTCTATCTTTAACGGGGCATTTGCTTGATAAAGATGGTTCTTGGCTGGCGTTAAAAGGCGCATATCCATTAGAAGAATTGAAAAATCTTCCAACATCGGTTTCATATAAAGTGGAGCCGATAAGTGTTCCCTATTTAAATGAGTCGCGACACATAGTGGTGATAAAAAACCTAAAATAAAGTTGCTGATAAAAAAATACTGGTGACCTTATCGTCGCATCTTTTTAAAAGTTGTCAGCAGGAGAGACAGCTATGTTTAGTGCCATTGTAGGGGCTTTTGTTCTTACGTTTTCGACATTTCTCCCGGTCATTAATCCATTCAGCGGAGCGATGTTTTTTTGTACCCTAACATCCAATTTAGCGGATAGAGATCGAACTTTTGTTGCCAATCGGATAGCAGTGTACTCATTGGTAATCCTGCTTGTCTGCTTATCATGTGGACACCTTATTTTGAGTTTCTTTGGAATTTCCGTTGGAGCTCTCAGAGTGGCTGGTGGGTGTGTTCTTTTCGCTGCCGGATGGAATGCACTTAATGCACCTACCCAGGAGGAGCAAGTGGGAGAGCCGAAAGAACTTTCACGGGCTAAATTAAAATCGATGGCGTTTTATCCATTTACGCTACCGCTCACAACAGGGCCTGGGGGAATTGCTGTGTCGGTGGCATTGGGAACGAGTTTACCCCGAGATCCTGCGCATATCGTAGGAACTCTTTTAGGGACATTAGCAACTGTTCTTACTATTTGGGCTTGTTTCCGTTATAGCGACAGAGTTAATAAGGCTGTTGGCGTTACGGGAGCTGATGCTTTAGCAAGAATTTTTGCATTTATTCTGATTTGCTTAGGCGTAGCCATTTTGTGGCAAGGGTTTTCAGAATTGTGGCTAGCACTCAATGCCCAGATGCTTAAGTAAATAAGGTCTGTTTGGTATAGTAAAGCTATTGAGAGTTTTCAAACAATCATCAGTACCATGTCTCATATTTTATGTATTGCTAACCAAAAAGGTGGCGTTGGTAAGACAACTACAGCAGTTAACTTAGCCGCAGCTTTAGCTTCTAGAAAACAGCGAGTCCTTCTTATTGATTTAGATCCCCAAGGGAATGGAACGATGGGAGGAGGGGTAGATAAGCGTACTCTGACCAAGAC
>OGXZ01001628.1_pt1 | contig 12629 bp, 8 predicted proteins | sample 1576431 | NCBI WGS metagenome assembly OGXZ01 (sample SAMEA3541590, study PRJEB24748) | human gut metagenome | biome: human gut; feature: human-associated habitat; material: faeces | place: China | collected 2012
CCGTGGTAACGGTTCTTCCCGAACACACGCATCTGGCTGATCCACAGATTTTTCTGTGCAAACAGTGGTTTCTCATTTCCTTTTCCGAAGGGTTCGAGCAGTGACAGTTCCTGCACCAGATCTTTTCGGATATAATGAATTGGCATCGGCACATCAATCGTCACCTTTTCCACAAGATCTTCTTCTGTCAGTCCTGATTGTTCATTAAGTTTTCTTCGGAAACGTTCCACATTTTCTTCTTCCAGTGAGAGACCTGCTGCCATCGGATGTCCACCGAACTTTGTCAGATATTCTTTGCACTCGCAGAGTTTTTCATACATCGAATACGATTCGATCGACCGTCCGGAACCTTTGACACCCTCTTCTCCTCTTGTCAGCACGAAGGAGGGTTTATGGTATCTCTCCCGCAGCCGCCCGGCAATAATGCCCGCCAGACTCTCATGACATTCCGGAAGAAAGACTACCAGAACCGTATCTTCCATCATAGATGTGGATTCCACCTGCTCGATGGCTTTTTCCAGTCCCTGTGCCGTCATCTCCTTACGGCTCTCATTCAGATTTTTCACAAAAAATCCCGATGCGTGATACAAAAGCGCATCGGGCAAACACAATTCAAAGCGATTCTGTCAACGTCACATTCGGGTACACATTCGTGCACAGCAAGAGGGCATCGTACAGTTCACAGCCAGATGTTCTGCCCGGTCACCGCACATTCGCCCACAGCGGAAGTTTGCATGCAGCAGGTCGTTCCAAATCAGCTTCATATCCGTGCCCTCCTTTCCCGTAAAACTCTTTCCCACTCATCTACAAACCGGCGCCTCTATCTGCTCTGTACCGGGAAGCAAAACCTTTGCTTTCTTTTTCCCACTAGGTTTGTGGATTTATTGTTTGCATTATATTCTCTCTTACCCAGTTTGTCAATAGGTTAATTCCAGTTTTTTTCAAATTGAGTTTTCTGCACGATGCGCAGCCCGCATTTGCAGCATCCCGTTGTGCAGTTCCAACAGGAGTAACACTTCTGCTTCTTCGAAAATTTTTATTTTTCCATTGATAAAACCTTAAAATTTTGTTGTTATACTAAAGCTGTTCCTTGCAAACGCCCTGCAAATCGTTTATTATGGTAGCGTTCTTTTTTATCATCAAAGGAGTTTTTTCGATGCTGCATCGTTTCTTTCATTTTTTAAAGCAGAGCCTGCTCGTTGTTCTTTGCATCCTGCTGCTTGGCGGGCTGCTGGCAGGCGGCTGGTTCTTTTATCAGGGCAGGCAGCTGTACCGCAGTGCCGCCAGCAGTTACCCAGTGGCTTCCATGTACGACACCATCTGTGCCCGCGGGAGCTATACTTCCTACGATGCGCTGCCGCAGATCTATATTAACGCAGTCATCTGCACCGAGGACGAGCATTTTATGACCCACAAGGGCATCGACCCGGGGGCCATTGCACGCGCCCTGCTGGCCGACCTGCGCACCCACTCGCTGGCCGAGGGCGGCAGCACCTTGACCCAGCAGCTTGCCAAGAACGAGCTGTTCACGCAGGACAAGCATCTGGCCCGCAAGGCTGCCGAGATGCTTGCTGCTTTTGATATTGAAAAGACCTACTCCAAGCAGCAGATCTTTGAGATGTACGCCAACACCATCTATTTTGGCAGCGGGTATTATGGCATTGCAGAAGCTGCCGAGGGCTACTTTGGCAAGGAACCGGCCCAGCTGACCGATGCCGAAGCGATCTATCTGGCGGGTATGCCCAACGCGCCTTCTACCTACGCCAGCAGCCCGGAGCTTGCCTTCAAGCGGATGCAGGTGGTGCTCAAGCGGATGGTCAAGTGCCGCGTGCTCACCCAGCAGCAGGCCGATGCCATTGCCGCAGATGCTGAAAACTTAACGGTTTAAACAAGACACCGCGCCCTGTCTGCTGCGGATCAGACAAGGCGCGGTGTTTTGTTTTGCGGTATTTGGTTTGGTAAAGGAGGAATCATGTTACCCGTTCAGGCGGTTGCGGCCCCGCCTGTCGGTAGCATTATCATACCAAAGAATTTCTGCGAAACCATGTTCTTTTTATGAAGATTTTGTAAACTCACTCCGGCGCTTTCATGCTTTCCACCATGCTGATATGCCGCACATGCCGCCGCATGGCAAAGCACACCACAAAGGTGAACAGCATCGTCAATGCCACTGCCAGCAGATAACTGCTGGGTGCAATGGTGCGAATAAACATCAGCTGATCCATTTCCACGGTCAGGACGATGAACCGGTGCAGCGGCACGCCCAGCAGCAGGCCCACGCCGGAGCCGATGAGGGACAAAAGCTCGATCTCGCGGAAGATGTAGCGGTACACTTCTTTGTCATAGAAGCCCAGAACCTTGATGGTGGCAAGCTCCTTTTTTCGCTCGGCAAGGTTGACGCTGATCAGGTTGTACAGCACCACCGCCGCCAGCGCCGCCGCGCACACGATGATCAGCACCACCACGTAGTTCAGGCTGCCGATCAGGCTGCCGAACATGGAGGTGGTGTCTTCGGTGAAGCTGACGCTGCTCACATAGTTGCAGCCCAGCAGCTTTGTGCGCAGGGCGTTGTACTCCGCCTCGGTGGTACAGCCGGTCAGGCCGTAGACGGTGTTCCACTCCGGCGTGCTGCCCAGCAGGGCCTGCAGCTGCGCATTGGAGAGATACAGCCGGGTGAACATGTAGTTCTCGGTAATGCCGGTCAGCACCAGCGGCACGCGGCTTCCGTCTGCAGCCTCCACATAGAACGTATCGCCCACGCTCAGCTCCAGATTCAGGGCCGTTTTTTCGGTCAGGATCACGCTGTCCTCTTCAAAGGGAATGGGGTCGTGGCCCACCCGGGTGCGGAAGGTGAAGTATTCGGTCATCCGGGCATCGTCCTCCGCGCCTACGATGCTGACATCGGCGCTCCCGCCCTCTTCATTATAAAGGGTGGTGGACTTTGTGTAGAACGCGCCCCAGCTGCGGACCGCACTGCTGCTGTCCAGCGTGTCGGCAAGGCCCTGCTCCATGGTCAGCGCCTTTTCATCGCTGAGCGAGATAGTGAGATCGTTGTGGGTCAGCTGCCCGGACTGCTTGTCCACGATGGGCAGGATGGAATCCTGAATGCCAAAACCGATCAGCAGCAGCGCCGTGCAGCCTGCCACGCCCAGCACTGTCATGAAGAAGCGCTTTTTGTAGCGGAAAAGGTTGCGGGCTGTGGTCTTTTGGGAGAAGCTCATGTGCTGCCACAGCGGGGTAATGTACTCCAAAAAGATGCGCTTGCCTGCCACCGGGGCCCGGGGCAGCAGCAAAGCTGCAGTCTTTTCCTTCAGGCTGGCACGGCAGGCGTTCCATGTAGCAAAACCGATGACGGCCGCGCTGATGGCTACGCTGGCTGCCGCCATGCCGGGGTAAAAGTGCAGCGTAAAGGTGGACATACTGAAGATCATCTGGTAAGCATACCAGATGATGAGCGGGAACACCACAAAACCGATGACCATGCCCACGATGCTGCCCAGCACGCTGGCGCTGAGGGCATAGAACAGATACTTGCCTGCGATCTTTGCGTTGGAGTAGCCCAACGCTTTCAGAGTGCCCAGCTGCAGGCGGTTCTCGTCCACCATGCGGGTCATAGTAGTAGTGGCCACCAGCGCCGCCACCAGGAAGAAGAACACCGGGAACACCCGTGCAATGGCATCCATGCGGTCGGCATACTGCTCAAAGGTGACAAAGCTCATGGTGGAGCTGCGGTCCAGCACATACCACTCGCCGCTCTTGATCTGGCTCACCTGCTCCTCGGCATCGTTCAGCTGGGCAAGGCCGTCGGCCAGCTGCTGTTCGGCATCGGCCTTTCGGCTCTCGTACTCCGCGCGGGAATCGGCCAGCTGCTGCACGCCGTCGTTGTACTGCTGCCAGCCTTCGTCCAGCCGGGTGCGCGCCGCATCAAACTGGGTGTAGGCTGTGGCCGTGCCGGTGGTGAGCTGCAGCTGCCCCTGCAGAAGCTTTACCTTCATCTGGCGCAGTGCTGCCTTTGCCTCAGTCACCAGCTGCTCGTTGGAAAGGCTGGGCGAAGAGATCAGCCCCTGTGCATACATCTGGCGCTTGCCCTCGTCCAGCTGGGCCTGATAGCCGTTCAGCTGGCCGCTGATGTTGTCGTAAGCATCCTGCGCCTTCTGCAGGGCATCCCGCAGGTCGGTGTACTCTTCATCGGCAGGTTCGGCCTCGTCCAGCGCCTTCTGCGCGTTGTGCAGAGCCGTTTCGGCATAGCCCAGCAGCGGGTCGGCCACCTTTTTCAGGTTCACCAGCATCTCGATCTGCTGCAGCTGATCCTCAAATTCCAGCAGCTGCTGCTCGCCGCTCACCAGCTCGTCCGCACCGCCTTGCATGGTATCCGGCAGGGCCTTTTTGTTGGCGGCAAGCTCCGCTTCGCCCGCGTCCAGCTGGGCTTTGGCGCTGTCCAGCTGTGCCTGTGCATCGGCCAGCTGCTGCTCTGCCTCTGCAAACTGACGGTCTGCTTCGGCTTTTTTGTCGTTGTACTCGGCCCGGGCGTCGGCCAGCTCTGCACTGGCGTCCTCGATCAGCTCCGCCCGCCGGGCCGTGCACTGTGCGCCGCTGATGGCCTTTACCCTTGCGGCTGTGTCATCCACTGCTGCCTGATACGCGTCCGAGTAATTATCATACAGGCCGGCATTTTTTACTTTGAGATAGCACGCCGTATAATAATCCGTGGTCAGGCTGCCCTCCGGCAGGAACACAATATCATCCAGCTGGCCGTCACCGGCGGTGCTGCTCTCCTTGTCCGTGGAAAAATGCTGCGGGTCCTGCACGGTGCCCACTACCGTGAACTGCTTCCGGCTCACATGTTCGGTGTCCTCCGGCATGGTGAGCACCGTGCCCGGCTCCACCGGGTCGCCGTAGCCCATCACATGCACCACGCACTCGTCCGGGGCCTCAGGCATCCGGCCCGAGAGCAGCACCAGACGGTTCATATTTTCTGCCGTGTCGGCCCCGGGGTCGGCGGGCAGCTGCTGCAGGCGCACCACCGCCGTCTCGCTCTGGCCCTGCCACTGGGCCTCCACGTCCTGATATTTCACCGGCTGCACAGCCTCCACGCCGTCCACGGCGGCAATGGCGGCAATGTCCTCCTCCGAAAGGCCCAGCGTGGACAGCACCCGCAGGTCGAACACGTTCTGCTGCACGTAGTATTTCTGCCCGGCGATGCGCATGCTGGGCGCAAAACTCATCAGGCCGGTCAGCATCATCACGCCCAGCGCCACGATGCCGAACAGCGAGACCATGCGGCTCAGGTTGTCCTTCATTTCCCGCAGGATGTTTTTACGATAACTTTTCAGCACAGCTCTCACCACTCAATCTCCTGCACCGGCACAGGGTGCTCGTTGACCTGATTGGAGACGATCTTGCCGCTGCGTACCTGAATGATGCGGTCTGCCATCGCCGTCAGGGCGGTGTTGTGGGTAATAACGATCACCGTGCGGCCGGTGCGGCGGCAGGTATCCTGCAAAAGGGCCAGCACCTGCTTGCCGGTTTTGTAATCCAGTGCACCGGTGGGCTCGTCGCAGAGCAGAAGCTTGGGGTTTTTGGCCAGTGCGCGGGCAATGGACACCCGCTGCTGCTCGCCGCCGGAAAGCTGGGCCGGGAAGTTGTTCAGCCGCTCTCCCAGACCCACGCTGCGCAGGGTCTCTTTGGGGTCCAGCGGGTCGCGGCAGATCTCGCTGGCCAGCTCCACATTCTCCAGTGCGGTCAGGTTCTGCACAAGGTTGTAGAACTGGAACACAAAGCCCACATCGTACCGGCGGTAGGTGGTGAGCTCTCTGGCGGTAAAATGGCTCACGTTCTGGCCGTCCAGCCAGACATTTCCCTCGTCGCAGCTGTCCATGCCGCCGAGGATGTTCAGCAGGGTGGTCTTACCTGCGCCGGAGGGCCCCACGATGATGCAGAACTCCCCCTTATCCACATAGAAATTCAGGTGGTCTGCGGCGGCGATCTTCACACTGCCGGTCTGATAATATTTGCAAACGTCCTCAAACTCCACAAAATGCTCCATGGCGTTTTTTCCTTTCTATCGGGAATGCATACTGTTTCAATTTAACTATAACATCTCCCGGCAGACTTTGCAAAGACATCTGCGCAAATTTTCAAAAACTTAACAGAAAAGCGCAAAAAGGGCCGCTGCACATCCCTGCGTGCAGCAGCCCTTTCATCATTTGATCTCAGCGGTCAGCGCCCCACGATCAAATCGCGGCGGCAGCGCAGGCCCACGGTGAGGAAGGTGTTTTCGCCCAGTCGGCGCAGCACCACGCGGTCGGTGCCCTTCTGGCCCTCCACCAGCAGAGACAGGTTCAGGGTGGTGGAGCCCTTCTCGGTCTGGACCACCAGCGTGCTCACGCCCTCGTTCAGCAGGGTCTGCATGTCCTGCACGGTGGTGCGGAAAGTAGCAGAACCGGCGGGCACATCCAGCGTCAGCACGCTGTCCTTCTGGCGGGCAGTGTACAGCACTTCTCTGCCGAACAGGCCCTTGACGGTGTAACGTGCCTCGCTCTTTTTCGCCGCTGCATCTGCGGACGGGGCGGCCAGCTCATCGCCGGAGATCAGCATGATGTTGCCCTGAATGGGGTTTCCCTCCGGTGCGCCGTAGCCGCCGTAGGTGGGGTCCTTTTCGCCGATCGCCACATCGGCGCTGTGCAGGGCGATATCCCCCTGCACCATCTGCTCCTGCGGGGGCAGATAGCCTGCGGCAGCAGGGTCGTTGATGTCTGCCTCTGCGGCAAATGCGCCCACGCTCAGCATGGCGGCAGCACCCAGCACTGCAGCGGTGGTGGTGACGGTACGGACAAATTTATGGTTCAGTTTCATTTGGAATACCTCCGTTGACGGCGGTTTTGCACCGCACATTTTTGTTTTGTGGAAAACCATGGTCTGCCATGCGGTGTAATACAAAACCGCCGCATCTGTCTTATAAACGGATGCGGCGGCGGGATTATTGCAGCAGGCTAAAAAAATTTTTTGGAAGCTCTGCCGCCGGGGTCACTGGGCCTGTGCCGGTTCCCGGTTCAGGATCTCCATGAACTCCTCGCCGGTGATGGTCTCCTTCTGGTACAGATACTGTGCCAGCTCGTCCAGCTTGGCGCGGTTGTCGGTCAGGATGCGGACAGCCTTTTCGTGCTGGGCCTTGACCAGCTCCACCACCTTCTGGTCGATCTCGCGCTGGGTCTGGGCCGAGCAGGCCAGCGAGGTGTCGCCGCCCAGATACTGGTTGTTCACGGTCTCCAGCGCCACCATGTCAAAGTCCTTGCTCATGCCGTAGCGGGTAAGCATGGCGCGGGCAAGCTTGGTGGCCTGCTCGATATCGTTGGAGGCACCGGTGGTGATGGATCGGAACACCACTTCCTCGGCGGCGCGTCCGCCGGTGAGGGTGGCGATCTTGTTTTCCAGCTCTTCCTTGCTCATCAGGTAGTGGTTGCCCTCGTCCACCTGCATGGTGTAGCCCAGTGCGCCGGAGGTGCGGGGGATAATGGTGATCTTCTGCACAGGGGCAGAGTTGGATTGCTTGGCCGCCACCAGTGCATGGCCGATCTCGTGGTAGGCCACGATGCACTTTTCCTTGTCGGTGAGGATAGAATTCTTCTTCTGGTAACCTGCAATGACCACCTCGATGCTCTCCTCCAGATCGGCCTGGGTCACGCTCTTGCGGCCTGCACGCACGGCGCGCAGGGCTGCTTCGTTGACGATGTTGGCAAGTTCCGCACCGGAGGCACCGGAGGCCATGCGGGCCACGGTGTTGAAGTCGATGCCCGGGGCCAGTGCCACCTTTTGGGCGTGCACTTTCAAAATCTCTTCGCGGCCCTTGAGGTCGGGCAGCTCCACCGGCACACGGCGGTCAAAACGTCCGGGACGGGTCAGCGCCGGGTCCAGCGAATCCGGGCGGTTGGTAGCCGCCAGAATGATGACGCCGGTGTTGCTCTCAAAGCCGTCCATCTCGGTGAGCAGCTGGTTCAAAGTCTGCTCACGCTCGTCGTTGCCGCCGAGATTGCCGCTGTTGCGCTTCTGACCGATGGCATCGATCTCATCGATGAACACGATGCAGGGGGCCTTTTCCTTGGCCTGCCGGAACAGGTCGCGCACCTTGGATGCGCCCATGCCCACGAACATCTCCACGAATTCAGAGCCGGAAATGGAGAAGAACGGCACGTTGGATTCGCCTGCCACGGCCTTAGCCAGCATGGTCTTGCCGGTGCCCGGAGGGCCCACCAGCAGAATGCCCTTGGGCATGGATGCGCCAATGCTCTCGTACTTGCCGGGGTCGTGCAGGTAATCCACGATCTCCTGCAGGTTTTCCTTAGCTTCATCCTCACCGGCAACATCCGCAAAGCGGATGCCGTGGGTGGACTGCACATAGACCTTGGCATTGGATTTGCCCACGCCGCCGAACATCATGGACCCCGGGCCGCCGCCGGCCTTTTCCATCAGCTTTTTGTTCATCTGGTTGCCGATGAAGCTGAACAACAGGATGGGCAGCAGGAACCAGATCAGGAAATTGAGCATCGGCGACCCCTGCTCCACGATCTCGCTGGAAAACTGTGCTCCGGCATCATACAGGCGCTGGGTAAGCTCCGGGTCGTTCATCAGGCCGGTCTTGTAGACCTGCTTTTCCTCTTTATCGGTAAAAATGATCTGGTTGGATTCGATATCCACACGGCCGATGTTCTTTTCCTCGGTCATGGTCATAAAGGTACCGTAGTCCACTTCCTCCACCTGACGCTCGCTCATCCACGGCAGCAGCACAAGGTTGAGCAGCAGCAGGACCGCCAGCACAATGGCGTAGTAGATCGCCAGCGGCTTTTTGGAAGGTTTGACTTCTTTCATGTGGCAATTCCTCCTTTGGTTCCTGATGCAAGTAGTATAGCACAGTAAAACCGGGCGCAACAGCAATTCGAGCACAACTTTCCAAAAACTTAGCAGTTTGTTAACAAAGGTTCCCTCTGCATACAAAAAGAGAGCAGCCGAAGCCGCTCTCTTTGGTTTAGTATAGGTTTACTGTTTGGGGAACGCCTTGTTCCAGACCTCAATGACCTTGAGCTTGGGGGTCCAGCCTTCCGGCTTGAAGGTTTCTGCGGTCTTGGCTTCCATGATGCCCTGTTCCACGCACCACTGGGCTGCCTTGGCGGTGTCGGCATCTGCCACATCCGCAAAAGCCGGGGTGTTCACAGGTTCAGGTCTGCCTGCGGTGTTCCACACCAGCAGTGCCAGCTGGCCGCGGTTTGCGGGGATCTCTGCGCCCTCGGGCAGGATGTTGTGCAGGATCACCCGGGTAGCGATCTCGTAGCCGCCCCAGACTGCTGCGCCGCCAACAATAACAGCTGCAACTGCGCCGCCAATGCTCTGAGGGGGCTTGCCGCCTGCAGCAGCAGGCCAAGGCTCAGCAGCCCGGCAAGGAATTTACGGGTACGTAGTTTCATGTAGGGTGTACCTCCTCTGTTATATCTTTGAGCCTATCATACACCCGTACCCACCCCCGGGCATTCGTTTGACACGAATCGACCGAAAAATGCGTCGAATCGACCGGTGCACAATTTTGGAAAATTCTGCCCCTTATTTTGTGAAATTGTTTCATTTTGAGAATGAGTCAGATTGCTTGACACTGCCCGCGAATCATGCTAAACTTAGTCCACTTTGAAAAAAGCACAAATGCGTTGACGGGGATAAAACGATTTTCTTCTGCGTGCAGAGAGCCGCCGGGTGGTGCAAGGCGGGTGCAGAGGGTCTCGGTTACTGGCCCCTGAGCGGCAGAGCTGAACGATGCAGTAGGTTCTGACGGACGCCCACCGTTACAAGGGCAGCGATTCGCCGCAAAAAGCCGATCGTGCAAAGCGGCTGTATCCACAAAAGATGCAGCAAAGAGAGTGGTACCACGGGTGCCCTGTGATAAAACTTACAGGCTCTCGTCTCTCAAGGTTTTCGCCTTGAAAGACGGGAGCCTTTTCTTGTACAAAAAAGTGTAAGAAGCATCAGGAGGACAAAACGATGATGGACGCTACCAAGTACGCTCCGGGTTACTACCCGGTACCCGCCGGCTATGACAGCTGGGTCAAGAAGGATCACATTGAAAAGGCTCCCGCCTGGTGCAGTGTGGACCTGCGCGACGGCAACCAGGCGCTGATCGTGCCCATGAGCCTTGCAGAAAAGCTGGAGTTCTTCCAGATGCTGGTGAAGATCGGCTTCAAGGAGATCGAGGTGGGCTTCCCTGCTGCCAGCGAGACCGAGTACGAGTTCCTGCGCACCCTGATCGAAAAGGACATGATCCCCGCCGACGTCACGGTGCAGGTGCTGACCCAGTGCCGGGACCATATCATCCGCCGCACCTTCGAGGCCGTCAAGGGTGCCCCCCGTGCGGTGATCCACTTCTACAACTCCACCTCGGTGGCCCAGCGTGAGCAGGTATTCCACAAGAGCAAGGAAGAGATCAAGAAGATCGCCACCGACGGTGCCAAGCTGGTCAAGCAGCTCAGCGAGGAGTACGAGGGCAACTTCCTGTTCGAGTACAGCCCGGAGAGCTTCACCGGCACCGAAGTGGACTACGCCGTGGATGTGTGCAACGCCGTGCTGGACATTATGCAGCCCACCCCGGACCGCCCGATGATCATCAACCTGCCGGTCACCGTGGAAATGAGCATGCCCCATGTGTATGCCAACCAGATCGAGTACTGCGACAAGCACCTGAAGTACCGTGACAGCGTCATCATCTCCACCCACCCCCACAACGACCGCGGCACCGGCGTAGCCTGCGCCGAGCTGGCGGTGCTGGCCGGTGCTCAGCGTGTGGAGTGCTGCCTGTTCGGCAACGGTGAGCGCACCGGCAACGTGGATGCCGTCACCCTAGCCATGAACCTGTACAGTCACGGCGTGGATCCCAAGCTGGACTTTTCGGATATGCCCGGCATCTGCGCCACCTACGAGCGTGTGACCCGGATGCCCATCTACCAGCGCAGCCCCTACGCCGGTCAGCTGGTGTTTGCCGCCTTCTCCGGCAGCCATCAGGACGCCATCGCCAAGGGCATGGCCTACCGCAAGGAGCACGGCGAGCATCGCTGGACCTGCCCCTATATCCCGGTGGACCCCCACGACATCGGCCGCACCTACGACGCCGACGTCATCCGCATCAACAGCCAGAGCGGCAAGGGCGGCATCGGCTTTGTGCTGGAACAGAACTACGGCTACAACCTGCCCCCCAAGATGCGCGAAGCTCTGGGCTACAAGGTCAAGAGCGTGTCCGACCACAGCCACAAGGAGCTGAGTGCCGGAGAGGTGCTGCACATCTTCGAGGACACCTTCCTCAACCGCCGCAAGCCCCTCAATGTCATCGAGGCACACTTTGCTCAGGTCAACGGCATCACCGCCACGGTCACGCTGGACCTGAACGGTCAGCGCAAGGTGGTCACCTCGGTGGGCAACGGCCGTCTGGACGCCGTGGCCAACGCCATCCAGAGCGCTACCGGCATGGAGTTCCATCTGGAGAACTACTCCGAGCACAGCCTGGACGAGGGCTCCACCTCCCGTGCGGCCTCCTATGTAGGCCTGACCTGGGGCGACGGCACCGTCACCTGGGGTGCCGGTACTGACACGGATATCATCGTGGCCGGTGTCAAAGCACTGGTGAGCGCGATCAATAATAAGTAAAAAGGCTTTTTAAAAGGAGAGTACCACCATGGGAATGACCCTGACGCAGAAGATCCTTGCCGCACATGCCGGGCTTGCCGAGGTCAAGGCAGGCCAGCTCATCAACGCAAAGCTGGACATCGTGCTGGGCAACGACATCACCACCCCCGTCGCCATCAACGAGTTTGAGCGCGCCGGTTTCGACAGCGTGTTCGACAAAGAGCACATCGCCATCGTGCTGGACCACTTTGTGCCCAACAAGGACATCAAGAGTGCCACCCAGTCCAAGCAGTGCCGCGAATTCGCCAACAAATACGACATCCTCAACTTCTACGACGTGGGCCAGATGGGCATCGAGCACGCCCTGCTGCCCGAAAAAGGCATCGTGACCGCCGGCGACTGCGTCATCGGTGCCGACAGCCACACCTGCACCTACGGTGCCCTGGGAGCCTTTTCCACCGGCGTAGGCTCCACCGATATGGCCGCTGGCATGGCCACCGGCATGGCATGGTTCAAGGTGCCCTCTGCCATCAAGTTTGTGCTCAAGGGCAAGTTCAGCCCCCGCGTGTCCGGCAAGGACCTGATTCTGCACATCATCGGCATGATCGGTGTGGACGGTGCCCTGTACAAGAGCATGGAGTTCACCGGCCCCGGCGTTGCCTCCCTGACCATGGACGACCGCCTGTGCATCTGCAACATGGCCATCGAGGCCGGTGCCAAGAACGGCATCTTCCCGGTGGACGAGGTGACCAAAGCCTACCTCAAGGGCCGCAGCCAGCGTGAGCCGGTGTATTACGAAGCCGACCCGGATGCCGAATACGAAAAGACCATTGAGATCGACCTGTCCGCTCTGGAGCCCACCGTCAGCTACCCGCACCTGCCGGAGAACACCCACCTCGCCAGCGAGGGCAAGGACATCAAGATCGACCAGGTGGTCATCGGCAGCTGCACCAACGGCCGCCTGGAGGACATGG
>OGXZ01001635.1_pt1 | contig 12579 bp, 19 predicted proteins | sample 1576431 | NCBI WGS metagenome assembly OGXZ01 (sample SAMEA3541590, study PRJEB24748) | human gut metagenome | biome: human gut; feature: human-associated habitat; material: faeces | place: China | collected 2012
AGTATTACCACGATAACAACAGAGCTGACTGACCAGGAACGGGAATAAGCAATATTTCACAGAAGAAAGAAGGAGGAAGACAAATGGCAATTTTTAAAGGAACAGGCGTTGCAATCGTAACACCTATGCATGAAGATGGTAAGGTGAATTTTGAGAAACTTGAGGAGATCCTTGAAGATCAGATCGCGAACAGCACAGACGCCATCGTTATCTGTGGAACAACAGGGGAATCTTCTACTCTGACACACGGAGAGCATCTTCAGACAATTAAGTTCACAATTGATAAAGTTAACAAACGTGTGCCTGTTATCGCAGGAACAGGTTCCAATTGTACAGAGACAGCGATCATGATGTCCAAGGAAGCAGCTTCCTATGGCGCAGACGCTCTTCTTATTGTAACACCTTACTATAACAAGGCTACACAGAAGGGTCTTATCGCTCACTACACAGCAATTGCCAATGCAGTTCCGGAAACTCCGCTCATCATGTACAACGTACCGAGCCGTACAGGCTGCAACATCCAGCCGGCTACAGCAGCTTACCTTGCAAAGAATGTAAAGAACATTGTCGGAATCAAGGAAGCAACAGGAGATCTTTCCCAGATCGCCAAAATGATGTCTTTGGCAGACGGACAGCTTGAGCTTTACTCCGGAAATGATGATCAGGTACTTCCGATTCTTTCTCTTGGCGGACTTGGAGTTATCTCCGTACTTTCCAACGTTGCACCGAAGTTTACACATGACATGGTCATGAAATATTTCGACGGCGACACCAAGGGAGCAACAGAGGATCAGCTGAAAGCTCTTCCGCTGATCAATGCACTGTTCAGTGAAGTAAACCCGATTCCTGTTAAGACAGCTATGAACCTTATGGGAATGAACGTAGGACCTCTTCGTATGCCGCTCTGTGAGATGGAAGAGGACACAAAGACGGCTCTTGCAAAAGAGATCGAGAAATTCGGCCTTAAGCTTGCTAAATGATCTGACTGTAAGCGAAAGGTAAAGGAGAATATACTATGGTAAAAATCATCATGCACGGCTGCAACGGACATATGGGCCAGGTCATCAGCGACATTGTGGAGAAAGATCCGGATGCTGAGATCGTAGCAGGTATTGATATTGCGGATCAGGGAAAAAACAGCTATCCGGTATTCACCGATATTGACGCATGTCAGGTAGAGGCAGATGCGATCATTGATTTTTCTTCCGCAAAGGCAACAGACAAGCTTCTTGAGTACAGCGCGGCACGCCAGATTCCGGTTGTTCTGTGCAGTACCGGCTTAAGCCAGGAGCAGCTTGCAAAAGTTGAAGAAACATCCCGAAAGGTAGCAGTGCTGAAATCCGCAAACATGTCTCTTGGTATCAACACACTTCTGAAGCTGGTTCAGGACGCAGCCAGGGTTCTTGCAGCTGCAGGCTTTGATATGGAGATCGTAGAGAAACATCACCGCCTGAAATTAGACGCACCGAGTGGTACTGCACTTGCGCTGGCAGACAGCATTAATGAAGCTATGGATAACCAGTATCATTATGTATATGACCGCAGCCAGAAACGTGAAAAACGCGATGATAAGGAGATCGGTATCTCCGCAGTTCGCGGCGGAACTATCGTAGGTGAGCATGAGATAATTTTTGCAGGTCAGGACGAAGTGATCGAGTTCAAGCATACTGCATATTCCAAGGCTATTTTTGGAAAAGGTGCTGTAGAAGCAGCCAAATTCCTTGCCGGCAAACCGGCAGGACGTTATGATATGAGTGACGTGATCGGCTGATCCTGACAGATTGAGCCGCAACAGAATAAAATACAGGTAATACAGACGAGGTTCGTGTAAAATCGGACCTCGTCTTTTTTTGATGAAATTGTGGGCGATTTCATTCATGAGCATGCAGTGGAACGAAAAACGAATGTCCGCTCTACACTATTTTTGAAATTTTTCCCAGAATAGGATAGCGGAAAAAGTGCCATATTAGGAATACAGAATTTTTCAGAAAAAGGAGAAGATCATATGAAAAAATGGAAGGCGATTCTTTTTGGTACTTTGCTTACCCTGTCTCTGTGTACATTTACAGCCTGCGGCACAGAGGTAAACAATGCGGATGAAACAGTGGATGAAAAAGATACAAACGAAAATACTGCCGCAGAAGATGAAAATATGGGAGAAAAAGCAGACAATGACGGTGTGAAGGACAATGGAGAGCATACTAAAGATTCCGGCACGGATAACAATGAGATGTCCGATGGAAATATTACCGTGACGCCTGCAGGAAATGAAAATAACGGGACAGCAGCATCCGGAGCTGCGGATGCTGACAGAAACGAAAATGACGGAACGGTATCTGGTGAGCTGGGTGACAGTGTAAAGGACCTTGGAGACGGCGTAGGTAATGCAGTGGATGATATCGGAAACGCAGTGGGAAATGCGGTAGAAGGAAGATAACAGATATTTTACCACAGCATTGCATAAAACTGTTTCAGATGCTATTATCAGTGCATGGAAAGAAAACGGAGGACAGGATTATGAAATTCAGACCATGCATTGATATACATAACGGAAAGGTAAAACAGATCGTAGGAGGAAGCCTGAAGGATCAGGGGGACCAGGCGGCAGAAAATTTTGTGTCAGAGCAGGATGCGGCATTCTATGCAGAGCTTTATAAGAAGGCAGGGTTAAAGGGCGGTCATGTGATCCTTCTGAACGGAAAGGATTCTCCGAACTACGAAGCAACGAAAGCCCAGGCACTTCTGTAATTTGTACAGTAGATATCAGCCTCGGTAGCTAACGCTTTCTCTCGTTCACGCTTCGAGCCTGCAAGCACCGACACTCGCATGCCTTTGAAGTCGTCCCACTTCGCTACCTCGTCAGGCCATGTGGACACAGCGACTCGCAGAGGGGCGAGTACCAGAGCGGGGCCGACACCCTCCACCGACTGAAGAAGGTTGAGCGCGTAGAGCGTGGAGGAAGTCTTGCCCATCCCCATCCCACACCAACAGGCGCACCGTGGTGTGTTAAGGATATGCTCAGCGATCAGCTTCTGATATGGCCGTGGTGTAAAGCGCATCACCATTCTCCGTCTCTTGCCATGTTGGCAAGACAAAAGATCGAGTTGATCAGTCGATCCACGTCTTCCTTGGATGACACACAGCAAGCAAAGAGTCCGCTCTTGTTGAGGAGCGCGATCTCTCGCAACTGTTCGGGTCGAGGGGTCTCCCCGGGGGCTTTCACTTCCACGAATGCCGCAGCACCGTAGGCCAAGATGAGGCGATCGGGCGCACCGACACGCCCCTCATAGGAGAGCTTGCGCACAGCGAACCCATGCACCTTGCACTCTCGCAGTAAGTAGGCAACGATCTTACCTTCAGGCGTCATTGAAGTTCTCCTCTCATTGCTGCGTCCATGCGTTTTCCTATCCACCGAACCACGGGGACCGCCCAAGAATTGCCAAGTGCCTTGTACCGGGGCGAGTCAGGGCAATCCTCTTCGGGCTTCCCACGATAAGGTATACGTGTGTAATTGTCGGGGAAGCCTTGAAGCCGTTCGCACTCAACTGGTGTCAGCTTGCGAACACATCCCTTAGCCACCGCGTGAACGCCTGTTGCGTTGAGCGTGAAGGCAACTTCCTCTTTGTAGCCTCGGCCGTTCCCACCGTTCTGTGGCTGTCGCCCGATTGTGTTCTCAGCTAAGCAATAGCAGTGCTCGTCCTCCACGACCAGTGGGGTATTGTTGCCACCTGTTCCGTACCGTGCGACGATCGTCGGACAGATCGTCTTCTCTTCGTACCGCCCACCTTGGGCATGGTTCTCATAAAACTTTTTCGTCATCGTCAACCACCAGCATTCCGCCATAAATACCTGTGTAGCTTGTGAACCCGTTGGCCACTACACTTGCGGTGATGCACCCAACAACGCGCTCATCGCTATAGTCTTTCGGACCGCTCTCTCCAACGCCTCGGGCAGAGGTCGCCCCTTGCGTTTCGATCTGTCCAGAATCCCCTGACAGGCGCGAGGGCTCAAAAAGTATTTTGCTTGGATCGAAGTCTTCTCTAGCACTTGCGACAACGAAGACACGACGACGGCGTTGGGGCACTCCGAAGTGTTGAGCGTCGAGCACTCGCCACGCCGCTTGGCGCTTTGGTCCTTTAACATAACCAGCGTTTGACCATCTGTTTGCACTGGGGCACAGGGGAAAGCAAGAGCCAACCACCCCCCCCCATGAAGCATCCGAAGGCATTGTCCGCGGTGCTGAAAACACCGGGGACGTTTTCCCAAAAAGCGACGACTGGAGGGAGTTGCTTCTTCTCTCTAACGACATCAATGGCCTCCAAAATTTCACAAAAAACTAAAGATAAATTTCCTCGGGCATCCGCCAAGGAACGACGATTGCCTGCCACGGAGAACGCTTGACAGGGTGTACCACCACAGAGCACGTCAGGCGCTTCGACTTCACCAGACAGGATACGTTCCGGCAACGCGGTCATGTCCCCTAAGTTAGGAACGTTCGGGTAGTGGTGCTTGAGAACGGCGCAAGGGAATGGCTCGATCTCAGAGAACCAAGCGGCCTCCCACCCAAGTGGCGTCCATGCGACTGACGCCGCTTCGATCCCAGAGCAGACAGAACCAAAACGAATTGTCATTTCAGTTCTCCTTCGCTAAGGTGATCGTGCATCCAGTCGTAGACGCGAATCGTGAAATCTTCGAGCTTGTGCAACTCGCCAAGGGGTACACCTTTTACATCACCAAAATCGATTACCACCTTGGGTAGCCCCGTGGTCTCCACCACTCGCGCTACCACTCGGAGCGATCCGCTCTCCCCGTGGATGGCTGTGCTTGGAAGTTCGTCATGCTGCATTCTTTTCCTCCTCAATAGGCTCAGTAAGAAGTAAAACAAACGGATGATCGATCGGTATCGTCAACCAATCTTCGGTCGGGCTAACCCACTCGAGCCGCCCGCCCATGTTCTCGTTCACTTGTAGGTAGCCCGAGCGGACTTTTCCATTCAGGGCAACGCACCCACGCTTGCCCAAGAACTTGTCCCAGTCCTTGTCCTCAGGGACCACATAAAACGCTGAGTGTGCGTTCGCGTCAAAGAGCGAGCCCGCTACTATCGTCGCTCTCACTGAACTCAGCAGTTCCCAACGAGTGAGTGAATCCTTCATCTCTTGCAGATACTCCAGTGCGATACGAATTGGTGCCAGCTGATGCTCGCTGATGTTGGTATTTCCCTCGTCCAAGCAGTCCTTAATGCCATTGATGGCGGCGAACCCTAGCAAGAACGCCATGCGCATGTCGTACTTCTCTTCGAACCCACGGGAGAGAACCCATGCGTGCCGAAGAGAAGCCATCACTTCAACGGCTGACTGCACCGTTCCCTCGCCTTTACCCAGTGCGTCAAGGTGGGTGAACGGTATCAAGTCCAACTCAGCACGTTGCCCGGGCGTAAGCTCGGGCCATACCCGATAGAGGAACGTCGGCGTGCGTACCTCTTTGGGGTGGTACTTTTTGTTTCGTTTCTTCGCCATGCCCCTAGTCCTCTTTCACCTTATAGCTAACTAACTCAAAGTAATCGTCTCCAAAGTAATCCAGTACCAGCTCTGCTAATCGCTTTCCTTTAATGGCTTCCACACACTTTGCCCAGTACCAAAAATCGCTACTATGGAAGACGTAGCTACACTCAAGGTTTGTGACCCCGTCCTTTATTTCCACGGTGAAGTTTCCATCGCAGTCCAACTCGTCTCCCCTTCGCTCGCACGCATATTTAATGCCGACCTTAAAAACATCGACGTCGTGAAGAATTACTTTCATTTTTATCCCCCTAGTCCTTGCGATATCTGTACGATTCATACCCCGCAGCTACCAGTGGTAACCCCTTTGCCCATTCAGGCGTCGTCGCCATGAGTCTTTCCATGTTGGCAAACGAGTAGTCCTTTGTGTCAGGTGCTTCCGTGATCGCCTCGTCGTGCACGGTGAGCACCGTCTTGTATCCTGCTCGATCCAAGCGGATGAGCGCCTCGCAAAGGAGGTCACAAGCCGCCGCTTGGGTAACGTTCTCAACGCACTTGGCCCCGTAAGATTCGATCGGCAGCCACTTCCGCTTGTACTGATCGATCCCGTAATAGGAGAACGAATCCTTACCGATCTCGGGATTTGTCCGAGGGCTTGGGTAGTAAAGGTAGCGACCCGACGGAAGACGAATCACCAAGTAGCTACCCGTATTGCAAAAAAGCAAGTTGCGTAGCTTGACCGGCTCTCGTGACGTGATCGCCTTGATGACGCATTGGCCAACGTCACCCCAGAACTGGACGATGTGGGGATTACTCTGTCGCCACAGTCGCTTCAGTACTTCGCACGCGGTGAACTCGAACTGAGGAATACCCCCGGTCATTCGCTTCTTTTGGAAGTAGCTGTAGCTCTCAACCGCGTCGTTCCACACCAGAGTCGGTGCAGTCTTCTTGACGTTCTCCGCCATCTCGGAGAGGTCCATCCCGTAACCGCTAGCGAATCGAGCGAAGGCTGGAGCACCACCGCCATAGCCGAGCGCGAGCTCTAGTACCTTGCCGATCTGACGCTGTGGTTTCGTCACACTTTCCGGGCGAACACCGAAGGCTCGTGCGTACGCTAGCTTGTAGAGGTCATGCCCCTTACCCTCATCGAAGTCTTTGAACGCTTTGATCTTCCACTCTTCTTGGGCGAGCCATGCAAGCACTCGGCCTTCCACGTTCGAGTAGTCAGCGACCACTAGCTTCTTGCCTTTCGGTGCGATGATCTCACCACGGAGAAGATTGGGAAGTACCTCGGACGGATCGTCGTAGAACGCCTCGAACGTTCCGTCTTTAAGGGCTTCAGTGGCGAACTCGATCTCGTCTTGCTTCATGGTGGGACGAGCTAGATTCTGCGGTTGAAAACCTCGGCCGGAGAACCGCCCAGTTCGCCCAGCACCACGGAACTGGAGGCCACCGCGGAGGCGTCCGTCCTTGTTTACACGTTTCAAAATCGCTTTGAACTTTTGTATGGACGTCTTGGTACTTGCCAATCGGAGGCGCAAGAGTTCACGCACCGGCTCAGGCAACTCGGGGTCTTCTGCTCGGCGTTCAACCTCAGCCTTGGTCATGTTCTCGATCTTCACGCCGTACTTGTCTTCGAGGTACTTCATCAGGGCATCTCGTTGCGTTGCCGCTTGGACTTCGCCGTCCGTCTTCTTCTGTGTCTTCTTAGCCAAGTAAGCTTTGTGCCGAATCGACAAGCCCACGGCCGCTTCAGCTAACTCCACGTCCATCAAGGTCCCTCGACGGTTGATCTCGGCGTCAAGCACCTGAAGCTCATGCTCCTTCTCGGTGCAGTTGCGCTTCGGCAAGCGACGATAGAGCTCACGTTCCGCTTCCACGTCGAGTCGACAATAGTTCACGAACTTCACCCAGTCTTCGGGGCGTGTGTCTTTCGTGTGCCGGCGAACCTTGTAGGTCTCGGGCTGAGGGCGACAGAAAAGAAGCACTAATCGGTGACCGTCCTTGTCTTTCGCTACATCCTTTGGCATTCTCATCACGTCACATAGGTCACCCAGCGCACCGGGCAACCCGTGCTGATACGCAATCACCATAGTGTCGATGACCTGTTCAACTGGGACGTGGTAGCCGTGTGACTCAAGAACCACGGTATCGAACATCATGCCGTTGTGGCTCACAAGCTTGCGTTCTCCTCGTTGAACTTCCGCAAAGGCCGTGGCTAAGTCCTTCGGCATCGGCTTGCCCGTCGTCAAGTCCCACACTTTGGCGGGCGCATCGTCGACGGCGTAGCCCCAGAGGAGGATCTCGCAGTCCTCGGCGTAGCGGAACGAGCCGGCTTGACCGAGGTTGATGTCGGAATATGTCTCCAAGTCGATGTATAAGAGTTTCATTTTTCTATCCACTTGCAAGATAGGGGTGAGAGAGGTTTTTCAGGTAGAAGATGCTCAAGCGTTTTTTCCCGGGCGTATCCATTGAGGATCGACCAGTTGTAGAAGCTCACGAAATCCAGCCACGCCGTACAGCACTTCTCTTTTGGGAGTTCTTCCCACACGGTGAGCAATCGATTCCTTGTCAACTGAACGGTCGCCGGCTTTCTTGAGAGCGTGGGCTTGTAGATCGAGCGCTTCGGCTTAGCTTTATCGCTCTTTTTGCCCCCTTCGTACTTGCGCCACGCCACCCCTTGTCGAGAACCGCGACAACCGCAGTTGGCTTTCGGTTGGCTGTGTAGCGTCCGGTACTTTTTGTCAAACAAATTTCCGCAATACGGACAAACACAGCGGAGGATCCAGCTGTAATTGCCCGGCGAACTCTCATACTTAGCCACAACGTCCACGACTTTCTTCCCGTGGATGACGGTCCCGATGTATCGTTCTCGTGCTTGCTCAATGGTTACCATGCTTTACTCCTCGAAGAAAAATGGAAGGACCCTTAGGGGAGGACGAAGACCTGCCAAGAAGACCGCAACACGTCCTTTGGGATTCGGGAAGAGACGCCACCATGACTGTGGCAAACCCGAACCGGCTCATAGCGGTGTCAAGCCGTTTGCCCCCGTGGTCCTGAATCGAACCCCCTCCGAAGAGGAGGCTCTGTTCAGGATCAATTAGGGAATGTCGTCAAGCCCAATCTCGTCATCGTCGGAGAGATCGTCGAAGTCGTCATCCTCCGCCACCGGCGAACCGCCGATCGGATCGCCGTCTTCCACGAACTGCACACCGCTCAAGCTGAAAGAAAAGCCCGGGGGAATCTTCGCTCCGCTCTTGGTCGTACCGCTGTAGCACCAGACATCGAACACCACGTTGCATACCGCACCGCTGTAGATCTTCCCGTCTTCAGGGCGAAGCTCCATCGTGCGGTCACGACCAACCACACGGGGCGCTTGCTGAGTGGCGGGGCGCTTGGCATACAGGAAGTGGTAGCCACCTTCCTCGTCGTAGCGAAGGCCACGGGTGTTCTTCGAGTCCGCTGCCTCGGCTGCGAACTTCTTCGCGTCTTGGCCCCAAAAGGCCTTGGCCGCTTCGATCATGACCGCCTTTATGCGCTTGACCTGTTCCACGTGGTCGGGGTTGTCGTCGTAAAGACGGATCTGAACACAGAACTCATCCTTGCCGGAGAGGTCGTTGCATTGTGGTTCGAACACCGCCGGGTAAGCGATGCGAACTTTACGAGCCACCACGTGGAGCGCTTTGCGCTGTTCTGGAGTAAGTTTTGACATTTTGATTTTCCTTTTTAAAGTTTCAAAGTTGGTTGTTCAGCTTCAATGGCTGTGAGGTCTTCAAAATCCTGCTCAATAGCCGGGAGCAGCGCCGGTCTTGGGTCACTCGTCGGGGCAACTTGTGGTTTGCCCTCGCTTCGTGTGACCAACTTAGAAAGCTGCGCCCAGTACTTGGGGCCGATCGTCCCTTTCTTGTGGAGCTTCTCGGCCGTGGTCGGGCTGATGAGCTTGCGCTCGTAGGCCTCATCGACCTTGAGTGCACGGCGCAAAATCTCTTCTGCACCTGCTGTGTCTTCCCACTTGCGAGGACCGGGGCGCCCAGCCACAAGCTTATAGCCCAACATCTCACCTCGGACTTTGAGTGACTCGATCATGGAAGACTCCACGGAATCCGCCCACATGCGGATGATGGGAAGCCACTCGTAGGCTCGGGCGAGTCGCTCAGGTGTGTCGGGCAGTGGGATGCCGTCGTGTTGCTTCACCACGTTTGCCGCTAGTTCAGCTTTGGGCTCGGCCTCAGACTTAACCATGGGCTTATCCTCAGCTTTCTCAGACAAGTCCTCGAAGTCTTGCTCGAGTGCCTCAACCGTGACCTTGTGGAGCACTGGACACTTGCTCTTCGCTAAGCAGAACCGACAGATGTCGTCGCTCGGTGTTGCGAAGTCGCCCCTTGACTTTCCATCGGAGCACAAGAACGGATGCCCCACCTTGAGCGACTTCGGATGCCCCACCAAGTAGAGCGCACGATCAGCAGCTGCTCGGATCGACTGAGCAAAACGCCCTTCCAACTTCTCACGTGGTACGATCCACGATTGAACGTTGCCCATGCGAGGCTGGAAGATGTGGAGCGTCACATTAGCGACGCCGTACATGATCCCGTCCGGGTCTAGTTCAGCCAAGGCGGCAAGCGCGTACATCGCGAGCTGCGGATTCTCCTTGGCTTCGACCTTCACGCCTTGGCCGTACTTGAAGTCGATAACGTGGAGCGTGTCGCCGGCAATGAGCAAGCAGTCCGCCGTGCCGAATGAGTCGGGCTCGCCTGTGATGGGCGCCATCGGGAGCTTGACCTCAACCGATTTGTAAAGCGCGCCGGTCGCAAAACCCTTGGCATAATCCACATAGGCGTTGACGTGTGCCATCATGTCGGGGTGCTTCGCTGTAATGGCGTCGATCAAGGCCTGTTCAGTGTCGTAGATGTATCGACCGGTGAAGAGCTGATCTAAGTAAATCTCACAAAGCTTGTGAGCGTCTGTGCCTTCCTCAGCGTAGGGGCTCGACTCGTTAGGGATGTCCTTGCTTAGAAGGACAGACGCCGGACAGTAACCGATGCGGTGGCACGCACTCGGTGCGATCAAAGCGTGCTTAGCCATTCTTGACCTCCGCTAGCTTGGCTTTTAAAACTTGCACGGCTGCGGGGCGGAGTGCCACGGGAACAGCTCTAAAACTTTTGCAATGGATCTCGTTAAGCGCGTCATGCAGAATATCGTTCACGCGGATACTATCCAGAGCCCTGGGCCCTGCGAGATCATTTACAAGGTCTTTGATCAGCTTCATAAACTCAAACGTGCTGAGTGAAGCATACTCGCCGCCTAGTTCAGCCTCGTGATCGGCCGCCGGGCTGTCGTGATCGGTGGCGGCAGTCTGGGCCGGCGTTTCGGGCTCGACTTCGGTTTTTTCCGTGTCCATTTTTGCGATTTTTTCGCCGGTCGTTTTCTGGATTTTTTCCGGGTTTACTTTGATCCCGTCGACTTCGGGGGCCGGCTCGGTCTTGGCGTCCAGACCCGGCGCCGCCTCAGCCTTCACCAGTGCCGGGGTTGTGGCTACCTTATCGGTGGCCTCACCACCGGTATGGGCGCCGGTGATCGTTAACTTGACTGGGTGGTTAGCCGTGGAGGTGATAGCCTCTAAAATGGCGGCCAATCGTTCCATCGCGCCGGCGGCGCGGTGTAATTCAGTTTCAAGACTCATGTTTTTAATCTCCATTTAAAAATAACGGTCGGCAGTGCCGCCGCTGGTTAATCGTTTTATCCGTCTTACGTCCACCGGGTAATCGTCCATCTTCACCGGCACGGAAAAGCTACACCGCCAAAATTGCGGCGCCGCTCTCTGAACCTCTTAAAAAGTCCCATAACTTAACGGCCGGTATTCGTCCGCTAAGGTATGAGGCCCCGCACTGGGCGGGGGCCGTGCGGTGACTAGCGATGCTCTTCAGCGGCGGCGCGCGCTTTCTCGAGAATTTCGTAGATATCTCTCTCAAGTTTTTTGAGGATTGCCCCCACTGTGATTTTTTCCCCGGTGGAAAGATCCAGTACCTCTGAAGAATCGCAGTTAAAAAATTCATCTAAAAGCGCTGAAAATGTCGCGCCGTCCTTAGCTATGCAGTCCTCGTCTAGATAAGCGTCGTAAAAATCCCGGTGATCAGATGAGCCTACGTACCCTTGGCCGCGGGAATCGTGGGGAAAACCTACGAAAAGCTCGCCACTGCTAAGCTTTTCGAGGAACCCGCGGGCCTTTATAGAAAATTCGAGCTGTTCAAAATCGTTCGTCACGATAACGCCCGTGAAAACGGCATCGAATACCGATGCATAGCCGGGGTCAACGTCAAAATCAAAATCCAAATCAGCGCCGTTTACAGATATAGCAACAGCCTTAACAACATCTTTCAAGGTGGCACGATCCGGGGCGTATTCGTTCGCTTCCATGCGGTCTAGTTCCTCTTTCGTGTAAATTCCGATTGTCATGGTTAAATACCTCTTAAAAAAAAGTGAGTGGTTAAAAGTAGTGGCCGGGATGGATACCGGCCGGTGGAAGTTAGACCACAAATCGAGAAAACGCGTTAAAAACGTCTTTCTCGTTCAGATCTAGCCACGTGGCCACGTCGTCATCTAATCCGTATAGAATGGGCCCAGTTTCGTGGGTATCGTCAGTACCGGCGATTTTCACCGCGGCCGTGTAGACGTCCTCTGACGGGTCGTAATCGCTGAAAAATCCGTATTCTTTCGAGGGGGTGAACGTAACGAAGAAGTGGCAAAACACGCCCGGGCGCGCTTCAACTTGAAGAGTTACCAAAAGAACGCCACTCGACGCTTTGGCTTTACTTACGGTGATTTGTGGGCCTTTTTGCATTTTTTGACTCTCTCTCTCTTTAAATAGTGTTGGATGCGGCCGGGATGATTACCAGCCGTGAAGTGGGCGCGATTAGTCTATTAAGTCCCATTCGCGCATATCGCGAACTGTGCTCTCTAGCAAGCGGCAAACCTCAGAGACGGCGGCCTTCATAGCCCGGAGGCACGCGAGATGGGCCGAACGGTGCGCCGAACTAAAAAGCTCGTCTAGAGCGTCAAGATCTTCAGGCGTCGTAAATTGAGA
>OGXZ01001636.1_pt1 | contig 12575 bp, 9 predicted proteins | sample 1576431 | NCBI WGS metagenome assembly OGXZ01 (sample SAMEA3541590, study PRJEB24748) | human gut metagenome | biome: human gut; feature: human-associated habitat; material: faeces | place: China | collected 2012
AACTGTGAAGGTGGTTGCGAAGGCGGCTGCAACATCTTCTTTTCTGCAATATTTTATGCAATTTTTGCACTGAGTTTGCGCAATCTTTATTGACAAGGCTCTTATTCTCTTTTAAAATAATATCAGACGATTTTTAATGATCCCAGGAGGTTTTATCATGGCGGTTACCATAAAAGATGTAGCAGCTCTGGCAGGTGTATCTTCTTCTACTGTATCCAGAACCTGTAAAAACAATCCCTCTATCAGTGAGGAAACAAAAGAAAAAGTACGCCGGGCCATGGCGCAGTTAGGATATGAGCCCAACTTCCAGGCCAGCAATCTGGCTTCCCAGAATTCCCGTACCATCGGGATCATTCTGCCTGTTTCCGCCAGAGAGGCATACGAAAATTCCTTTTATCTGGAAGCCATCCGCGGGATCAGCCAGCTGTGCAACAAGCGGCAGTATATCAACACCGTGATCACAGGTGAAAGTGAAGAAGAAGTCCTTCAGGTGATCAAGACCATGGCGCGCAGCGGACAGGTAGACGGTTTTATCGTTCTTTATTCCCGCCACAACGTAATCGGATTCCCATATATATTCCGCGGTGCCCTGGATACCAGAGCAACAGCCATCAACGAGGAAATGAAACTGGCGGCAGTACGTGCCATTGCCGGACTGGCCAAGAAAGCGGTTCCCGATGTTGTCAACGAAGCATATCATGTAAACAATCTGAGCTTCGGTCCCGAATATTTCATTCCGAAACCCGTTGATCCACGCCTGATCACTGAAGTTTCCATGGCCGTTGCCAAAGCAGCTATGGATTCGGGAGTAGCCCGCAAGCAGATCACCGACTGGGAAGGATACAAGAACCACCTTCGCGAACTGATGGGACAGGAAAACAAACTGACCCGCCAGTTGTATGAAACCGCCCGCCGCTGTCCGCAAAGAGTCGTGTTTGCTGAAGGCACTCACCCCAATATGCTGAAAGCAGCCGTAGAAGCCAAGTCCGAAGGTATCTGTAATCCTATCATCCTGGGTAATGAAGAACGCATCGAAAAACTGGCTAAAGAACTCGACCTCAACCTGGAAGGTATCGAAATAGTCAATCTGCGCCACGACCGCGAAGCAGAACGCCGCGAACGCTATGCACGCATCCTCTGCGAAAAACGTGCCCGCGAAGGTGCCAACTTCCAGGAAGCCAACGACAAGATGTTCGAAAGAAACTATTTCGGTATGATGATGGTTGAAACCGGAGAGGCTGATGCTTTCGTCACTGGTCTGTACACAAAGTATTCAAATACCATCAAGGTTGCCAAGGAAGTTATCGGTATTCAGCCGGAATACAAGCACTTCGGTACCATGCACATTCTGAACTCCAAGAAGGGTACCTTCTTCATTGCCGATACACTGATTAACCGTCATCCGGACACCGATACCCTGATCGATATAGCCAAACTGTCAGCCAAGGCTGTCCGATTCTTCAATCAGGAACCGGTCATGGCCATGTTGTCTTACTCTAACTTCGGTTCTGACCAGGAAGGAAGTCCGGCTAAAGTGCACGAGGCAATCAACTACATGCACCAAAACTATCCGGAACTTGCGATCGACGGAGAAATGCAAGTGAAGTTTGCTCTCGACAATACCCTGCGTGACGAAAAATATCCTTTCACACGCTTGAAAGGCAAAGAAGTCAACACTCTGGTATTCCCGAACCTGAGTTCAGCCAATGCCACCTACCAGCTCATCCAGAACATGAGTGAAACGGAAGTAATCGGCCCGATCCAGATGGGACTGAACAAGCCGATTCACTTCACGGACATCGAAAGTTCTGTCCGTGACATCGTGAATATCACGGCCATTGCCTGTATCGATGCCATCGTGGCAAAGAAAATGAAATGTAACCAATAATCACTTCCTATATACAGACCAGTCTCCTATTTCCGTTTCCGGATCAGGAGCACTGGTCTGCATTTTTTAAACCTACTGCCATGCGAAAACCACTCAACAATACCCAATGTATACTGCTCACCCTGTGCTGGGCAGCCCTCTGTTTTCTGGTTCTGACCTCTTCACCGCGTATCGACGGCCCCCTCATTGTAACGATCATCCTGTCTGGAGCCCTGGTTTTCATACCAATACTAAAAGCTATCAAAAGCCGCAATAAATAACCATTTCAACACTTTTCACCACACAAAACAGACCTTTTGATATTTTTTATTCGTTTTCTTATATAAAATGTTGCATAAATAAAATCTTATATTTACCTTTGCTGCCACAAGAGGGAACAACAAACATTTAATAATAATAAGAGATTAATCGTATGAATGCAGCGAAAGTATTAGAGGATCTGAAAAGAAGATTCCCCAATGAACCTGAATATCATCAGGCTGTTGAAGAAGTTTTAGGAACCATTGAAGAAGAGTACAACAAGCATCCGGAATTCGATAAAGTAAACTTGATTGAACGCTTGTGCATTCCCGATCGCGTATATCAGTTCCGTGTTACCTGGATGGACGATAAAGGAAACATCCAGACCAATATGGGTTACCGCGTACAGCATAACAATGCCATTGGCCCGTACAAAGGCGGTATCCGTTTCCACAGCTCTGTAAATCTGGGAATCCTGAAGTTCCTGGCTTTCGAACAAACATTCAAGAACTCACTGACAACTCTGCCTATGGGTGGCGGTAAAGGTGGTTCAGACTTCTCTCCGCGCGGAAAGAGCAATGCCGAAGTAATGCGTTTCTGCCAGGCTTTCATGCTGGAACTCTGGCGTCACATCGGTCCCGAAACTGACGTTCCTGCCGGTGATATCGGTGTAGGTGGCCGCGAAGTTGGTTACATGTTCGGTATGTACAAGAAACTTTCCCATGAATTCAGCGGAGTCCTGACTGGTAAAGGACGCGAATTCGGCGGTTCTCTGATCCGTCCGGAAGCTACCGGTTACGGAAATATCTACTTCCTGCTGGAAATGCTGAAAACCCGCAACATCAGCCTCGAAGGAAAAACTTGTCTGGTATCCGGTTCCGGTAACGTAGCACAGTACACTGTGGAAAAACTGATCCAGCTGGGAGCTAAAGTTGTTACCATGTCCGACTCTGACGGTTACATCTATGATCCGGACGGTATCGACCGTGAAAAACTGGATTACATCATGGAACTGAAGAACCTCTACCGCGGACGTATCCGTGAATATGCAGAGAAATATGGCTGCAAGTATGTAGCAGGTGCACGTCCCTGGAACGAAAAAGCTGATATCGCATTGCCGTCAGCTACCCAGAATGAAATCAATGGTGACGATGCCAAAGCACTGGTTGCAAACGGAGTAATCGCCGTATCTGAAGGTGCAAACATGCCTTCTACTCCGGAAGCAATCCGCGTATTCCAGGATGCCAAGATCCTTTACGCTCCGGGTAAGGCTGCCAATGCCGGCGGTGTATCTGTTTCCGGTCTGGAAATGACTCAGAACTCTATCAAGCTGAGCTGGAGCCAGGAAGAAGTGGATGAAAAGCTGAAGAGCATCATGAAGAATATTCACGCTGCCTGCGTTCAGTATGGTACTGAACCCGATGGTTACATCAACTATGTGAAAGGTGCCAATGTGGCAGGATTCATGAAAGTTGCAAAAGCCATGATGGCTCAGGGCATCGTATAAAGATATTGTTATCTGCCTGATCAGGCACGGATTTCTCCCGAACGGAAAAAGGTTATTTACCTCCGCGGCAGGATGAAATCCGTGCCTGAACTGTTTCTGCACGATGCGCCGGAAACGACCGCACGATCTCCTCGCATTGACCAGTCAATGCAAAAGCAACGAACGCTCGATCAGGCCGCAACGACCGCACGATCCAGGCTCAACGACCGCTCGATTCAGGCTCAACGAACGCTCGATTCAGGCTCAACGAACGCTCGATTTCAGGGAAACGGGCGCACGTTGCTACAGCCTTGAAAGTAAGTCACTAAAGTATCTAATATAGAATGATTTACAGAATTCTCCCGTCCAGCATGTGGATGGTACGGTCTGTCTGAGAAGCCAAACCTTCATCATGGGTCACAATGACAAATGTCTGTCCCAGTTTGTCCCGAAGTTCAAAGAAAAGCCGGTGAAGTTCTTCCTTATTATGAGTATCCAGACTTCCTGACGGTTCATCAGCCAGCACCACCGACGGATGATTGATCAAGGCACGGGCCACGGCTACACGTTGTTTCTCACCGCCTGAAAGTTCAGCCGGCTTATGCGAAGCCCGTTCGGAAAGTCCCATAAACTCCAGCATCTCCACAGCTCTCCGGCGTGCCTCACCCGACGAAACACCCTGAATCAGAGCCGGGATCGTCACATTTTCCAAAGCAGTAAATTCCGGAAGCAACTGGTGAAACTGAAAGACAAAACCGATTTCCCGGTTGCGGAAAGCAGCCAACTCACGCTCTTTCAACCTGTTGATTTCTGTCCCGTTGAGCAGGATACGGCCTGTATCCGGCTTGTCCAGCGTACCCATGATCTGAAGCAGCGTGGTCTTTCCTGCCCCACTGGGCCCCACAATGCTCACCACTTCTCCTTTATCAATAGTCAGATCAATTCCCTTCAAGACCTGAAGCGAGCCGAAACTCTTGGTTATTCCTTGCAGTTCAATCATTTTCTTACAGTTTACGTATCACATATTCAGCCAGATAACATCCGAATACCGCAGGCATATAGCTGACCGTACCTGCCGTAGACTTCTTGTTCTGTTCGTCATCCACCAGAATCACCGCAGACGGATCGGCCTGTTCCGTACTGAACACTACCGGCAGACGGCGTTTCATTCCCATCTTCTGCAACCGCTTGCGTACGGCTTTGCTCAGTCCGCAATGATAGGTCTCCCACAAGTCAGCAAAGCGTATCTGTGTGATATCCCGCTTGGCACCTGCTCCCATGCTGCTCACAATCTTCAGTCCACGTTGCAGGGCATGATAAATCAGATAGCATTTCGGTGCCACAGTATCAATGGCATCCACCACGAAATCAAACTGCGCACTGTCCAGCAAGGCAGGTATCGCCTCATCCTTCAGATAGACCGGCATCACGGTCAGTTCCAGCTCAGGATTGATGTCACGAAACCGTTCTGCCAGCATTTCGGCCTTCGGACGTCCCAAAGTGGAATGAACCGCAGGCAACTGACGGTTGATATTGCTGGGCTGAACTGTATCTGCATCCACGATGGTCATCCGCCCGACCCCGGCACGGCAAATCATCTCGGCAGCATAGGCTCCTACGCCTCCCAGTCCGACAACCAGCACATGCGCCCGGCGCAGACGTTCCATTTTTTCTTCACCCAGCAGCAGCTCCGTACGCTGTTGCCAGGCTGATCGGTCTGTATGTTCCATTGTCACTCTTTCTTAAACCATTTATACAACCAGTTGCCCACCTTGTCATAATACTGCGTTTCGGCCCATCCGCGCGGATCTGCAAAGGACAAGGATTCATTGGGATCACCTTTCTGGTCGGGATACAACAGCATGATACTGTTGTTATTGAAATATTTGGAAATCTGCATCGGCAGACGTTCAAAAGACGAGTCGTAAGAGATGGATCCCCGGCGGGAGCTGACAATGACAAGCAGGTGGTCGTAATTCACCTGACCGGTAATGATCAGCAGGTCATCCCAGTCTTCCAGTTCCTGGAATTCGGTCAGCACATCCTTATGTTTCTTCTGGATATATCCGCGAAGATAGCCGATGGTCTGCGGATGGGCAAAGAAATGAAGCCGGCATCCCAGTTCACGGCTCATGCGGCACAAATGGGTAATCCATTTCACAAAGCCATGTTCAAACTCCGCCTTGGGAGGAACGGCTACAATGATACGCCGCAGCGTATTGACCGGTATCAGGAAACGGGCTATCATCACTTGCTGGTAAGTATTCTTCAGCAGATTCTCTGTCAGGTTTCCGAAGAATGAATCAACAATACTTGACTTATAGTGAAGTCCGATCACAATGCTTGTAGCGTCATATTCCTTGGCCGTATGCATGATTCCGGTCGTAATGTTCAGGTCGAAACGGCTCACCGTCTTCAAATGCACATTGACGGAAGCTGTTATCTGTGAAGCTCTTTCAAGCGTACGCCGTCCGCGCATTTCCAGACGCGGAGAGTCTCCATTATCATTGATCACATTCAAAGCCACAAGATTCTGGTTCTGCTTGGGATCACGCACCACCAAAGCCAGTGCCATCAGGTTCTCCAGGGTTTCCGGGTTGGCAACCGGTATGAGGAAACATTCCTTTTCCTGAGCGTTTTCCTCATTCATTTCCGCATCATCCATGGCAATCCGCTTGGCGGCATTTTCCGTTATAAAGGAACTGGCCACACAGGTGACCAGAATCAGCAGAATCGTTCCGTTAAGTACATCCTCGTTCAGCAGGCGCGAACCGTCAGGAAGAATCAGATTATAGCCGACCAGCACGGCAGCCAGTGTTGCAGCCGCCTGCGCATTGCTCAGACCAAACATCAGCTCACGTTCCACACTGCTCATCTTGTAAATCTTCTGAGTCAGCCAGGAAGCAATCCATTTTCCCAGCAGAGCAACTACGATCATGACACCTGCCACCTTCAAGGCATCCAGATGTCCGAAAAGCACCTGCAGGTTGATCAGCATACCGACTCCTATCAGGAAATAAGGAATAAACAACGCATTTCCAACAAACTCCAGATGACTCATCAGCGGAGACACATGAGGAATCAGCCGGTTCAGTACCAGACCGGTAAGGAATGCTCCCAGAATACCCTCCATACCGATCAGTTCCATCAGTCCGGCTCCCAGAAACACCATGGCCATCACAAAGATATATTGCACCACATTGTCACTGTAACGCCGGAAGAACCAGCGTCCGATCCGGGGGAATGTATACATGATAAACAGACTAAGCAGAATTACTTTCAGGATCAGCCACATCCAGAACATGTCGGAAGTGCCGCCCTTGAACATACCGGCAATCACGGCCAGAACCAGTAAGGTCAGCGTATCGGTCACCGCCGTACCGCCCACCGCTATGCTGACCGCCCGCTGACGGTTGATGCCATAACGGATCACTATGGGGTAAGCAATTAATGTATGGCTGGCGTACATACTGGCCAGCAAAACCGAAGTCAGCAGTCCGTACCCCAGCAGATGAAGGTTGGTCCAGATACCGATTCCCAGCGGAAAGATGAAAGCAAGCAGTCCCAGCACCGTCGCCTTGACCCGGATGCTCTTGAAGTCTTCCATATTCATCTCCAGACCGGCCAGAAACATGATATAATAGAGTCCTACTTTTCCGAAAAGCTCAAAGCTGCTGTCACGCACCAGAATATTGAAACCATGCTCTCCGATTGCCACTCCGGCCAGAATCATTCCGATGATATGCGGAATACGCAAACGTTCCAGAATGATGGGGGCAAACAGAATGATAACCAATACCAGGAAGAAAATCCACGTAGGATCCGTTACGGGCAAAGGCAGGTCGAAACCTATCTGGTCAAGCATTTCTTTCATAAATCAGGGCACTCTATATTGATTTCTCGCACAAAAATATGAAAAAAGTTTTTATTCCACCGGTTATTATTTCAAAATGTTTTAATTTTGCAGACAAAATCAATATTCCATTTTTAACATAAAGCAAAGTAGAAAAATGAAAGTAGCAATTGTTGGTGCAAGCGGAGCCGTAGGACAAGAATTCCTGCGCGTGCTTGATGAAAGAAACTTCCCGATTGATGAATTATTGCTGTTCGGCTCTTCACGTAGCGCGGGCCGTAAATACACATTCCGCGGCAAGGAAATCGAAGTCAAACTTCTGCAGCACAACGATGACTTCAAAGGTGTGGACATTGCCTTTACTTCAGCCGGTGCCGGAACCTCCAAAGAATTTGCAGAGACAATTACTAAATACGGTGCCGTCATGATCGACAATTCCAGTGCCTTCCGTATGGATGCAGACATTCCTTTGGTTGTACCTGAAGTAAATGCTGAAGATGCCCTGAACCGTCCGCGTGGCATTATCGCCAACCCGAACTGTACAACGATCCAGATGGTAGTAGCCCTGAAAGCCATTGAAAAGCTTTCACACATCAAGCGGGTACACGTATCCACTTATCAGGCTGCCAGTGGAGCCGGAGCTGCTGCAATGGATGAACTTTACGAACAATACCGTCAGGTACTGGCCGGTGAACCTGTCACTGTAGAAAAATTCGCTTATCAGCTGGCGTTCAACCTGATTCCTCAGATTGACGTATTCACTGACAACGGTTATACCAAGGAAGAAATGAAGATGTACAACGAAACCCGCAAGATCATGCACTCTGATGTAAAGGTCAGCGCTACTTGCGTACGCGTTCCTGCACTTCGCTCTCACTCAGAAAGTATCTGGATTGAAACAGAACGTCCGATCTCTGTAGAAGAAGCACGTGAAGCTTTTGCAAATGGTGAAGGACTGGTTCTGATGGACAACCCGGAAAAGAAAGAATATCCGATGCCGTTGTTCCTGGCCGGAAAAGATCCTGTTTACGTAGGCCGTATCCGCAAAGACCTGGCTGACGAAAACGGACTGACTTTCTGGATCGTAGGTGACCAGATCAAGAAAGGTGCTGCCCTGAATGCAGTACAGATCGCCGAATATCTGATCAAAATAAAGAATATCGGTTAAATAAAGGTATATATATCCGCAGATCAGTTTCTGCGGATATAAAAAGAAATCAGGAAATCCGACTGACCGTTCCGGCCATACGGATTTTCTGATTTTCTTTTTTTGTTCACAGCAGTTGCAGCCTCCGGGCTTACAACTTTTCTATCTGGAATCTTCCTTCGTGATTCAACACATAACGCACTCCCTCAGAAGGCAGGGTAATCCACACACGATACTGGGAGGAAGTTGCTTCCATTCCGATTTCCGAACCTGCGGGCAAAGCCTTGCGTTCACTGTCGCCCAACGGAAAATCCTTTGTTGCCAGCAGATAGCTACCGGCCTTTGCCCGGTGCTCCTGTTGTTCATAGAACATAGCCCACAGCAGCTTGTAGGCATCCATCTGATAAGGATAACGGAATGTTTCTTCTCCCTTTCCTACCGTTTTCGAAGAAAAATAAAGGAATCCCCAGCGGTCGGGCATGTGCATGTCGATCCGTCCGGTCGGTTGCCATACCCAGTTTTCTTCCGGACCTCCTTTCTTGAGCCATTGTACACGGGAGAAGTTAATGCGCCACCAGTTGCCGGCCTTCAGCGGATTATTGAAATCCCATGTCAGTGCCTGGTGCGGAATAGCCATTTCCACAGTCCACTGGCGGTCCTTGTCTTCCGGCTGATTCAATGTTCCGTCCAGATGAACAGCCAGCTGGATGCCCGGACAGTCCCACTGAATCATAAAATTGCCTCCCGAACGGTAAGGACGGTTCAGCAACAGGTCAAAGATCACTCCGCGGGCATTGTTCTCAATCTCAAAATAATGATGTCCGTCTCCATCCGGATCGATGAAGACTTCAAAATCATTGTCATAATAAATAATGGTGTCACGCTTCGTCAGACGGGCCTGAATATTCGGCTCTTCCAGTACTGCGCTTACATACAGACAGTCGTCATCCCACAACATTTTCGCCTTGGTATCATATTGGGGCTTGGGGAAACCTTCCCCACTGATATCCCGGAAAGAAGAGGTGGGCTGAGCCAACTTCCAGGAGGCTTCATCCGGCCGGCCGTCTATCTGTATTTTCTCTGCCGTACGATAACATACATAACCTTCGGGCAAGGTCAGCATGCGGGCATGTTTCTCAAACAGGCTCTGTGCCCCGGCCGGAAGCAGGGAGCACACGAGCAATGAACAAAGAAGCTGAATCTTTCTTTTCATCTGAATGGGTATTTAGTTACTTGAAATCACCTGTCCTACACCGCGATACAGTTTGACCGGTCCGTCAAGCAATACGGCTATGACTGTAATATTCTCATCCTGTACACGTTCGGGCACATCAATGTAAAGGTTTCCGGGAACTTCGCTCCAGTAGTTCTTATTATGTACCTTATAAGGAAGCATCGTTCCGTTGCCTACAACCCACACGCGGTTTACCTTGTTCATCAGTCCTTTCACTTCAATCGGTCCGTTCGGACGGTAAGGCAGATAGAGGTAAAGAATATCTCCGGCCTCATTCAAAGTGGTATATCCCTGGAAGTGTTCTGCAGGAATTCCCGCACGGGTTTCATAGACAGCCTCTTTATGTTTGTTGATCCAGCGGCCGAATTCTTTCAGGATGGCTACCTGCTCGTCGGGAATTGTTCCGTCTTCCTTCGGACCAATGTCCAGCAGCAGATTACCTCCCATGCTCAGACAGTCAACGAAGGTACGGAGAAGAATCTGAGGAGTCTTGTAGTTACTGTCCGAATGCTGATAGCCCCATGAATCATTCATGGTCATGCAAAGTTCCCAATATTTATCCTGCGGACGAACCACGGGCACGCCTTGTTCGGGAGTTGCATAGTCACCATATCCCTGAATACGGGAATTGATGATCACATTGGGATTGTCAGAACGGAGCAAGTCTACGATTCCTTTGGAGTTCCAGCGTTCTGCACTTTGCTCCCAGTCACCGTCGAACCAGTACAGATCCGGCTTCCAGGTCTTGTTCAGTTCCGACAACTGGGCAAAGTTGAATTTCACAAAACGGTTCCAGCGTTCCGGATCATCCTTGTATCTCACTTCGGTCCGGGTCTTGTTCGGATAGTCAGGATGTGACCAGTCAAGCAGGGAATAATAGAATCCCAGTTTCAGGTCATGCTTTCTGACTTCTTCCACAAACGGAGCCAGAACATCGCGTTTGGCAGGAGTTGATTTCACCACACTCAGGTCACCGGCCTTCGTATTCCACAAAGCCACTCCGTCATGATGTTTCGTCGTAATAACCGCATAGCGGGCACCACTTTCCTGAATCAAATCAACCCATTTCTTCGGATCATACTTCGAAGCCGTAAATCCTTCAGCCTGTTTCATATATTCTTCATAAGGCAGATAGTTGTTGAAAAACGACCAGCTCTCGGAAACTCCGTTTACAGCATAAATTCCCCAATGGATAAATATACCCAATTTAGCTTCCTTAAACCATTCCATGCGCTTTTCTTTCTGCGCATCTACCTGTCCGGTTGCCGGAGTCTGTCCCAGCAACGGCCCTGACACCGCCAGCAGGGCGGCAAAAAGTCCGATAATCTTATTTTTTCTCATAAACCAATTTATATACTTTCACAAATATACATTTTTCTGTTCAAATCTACCAATTTAATGCCTACCTTTGTTTCCCAAATCCGTACAATTCAATAAAATCATGAAAGATAACAGCGAAGAAATGTTCCCTCTTGTGGACGAAGAAGGAAATATCACAGGAGCAGCTACCCGGGGCGAATGCCATAATGGCAGCAAACTGCTGCACCCCGTAGTTCATCTGCATGTATTCAACAGTCAGGGAGAACTGTACTTACAGAAACGGCCGGACTGGAAAGATATCCAGCCCGGGAAATGGGATACGGCCGTCGGAGGGCATGTGGATCTGGGAGAAAGTGTAGAAATGGCCCTGAAACGTGAAGCCCGTGAAGAGCTGGGCATTACAGACTTCACACCGGAACGTCTGATGCATTATGTTTTCGAATCTGCCCGTGAGAAGGAACTTGTCTTTACACATCGTACGACTTACGACGGGACAGTTACACCCAGCGAAGAACTTGACGGCGGACGTTTCTGGTCACTGGAAGAGATCAGAAGCAACATCGGGAAAGAAATCTTTACACCAAACTTCGAAAATGAATTCCGGAAGCTGAATTTCTGACTCCGGACTCCTGCGAAAGTGTTAATGCTTGATTTATGTCAAGTATTAGCACTTTTTTTGATTTTTCTCTTTATCCGGAGAATAACGAGCCTCAAAAAGCCGTACTTTTGTGTTGTAAAACATAACAAACAGGATAACTAGACATGAAAAAGATTAAAAGCATTTTGAAAAGAGGATTGGTTAACATGGGAAACAATCAGCTTCGCATGTGGGGTTATATGACCCGATAAGTCCAGTCAAAAAGTATTTTAAGTTTACTTTTTATAGAAGCAAACGAAAAGAAGGAAATAAATTTGAGAGATTTCAATGCGTCAGAGGACCAATTGTGTGTAAGTATGGTTTCAACCGACAAACCATACTTTTTTTATGCCCTGACATCAGAAAGGTACTTCCAGTAAAAGACAACGGAATCTCAACGTAAAAAGGCTTCAATGTGAACACCTGCACATTGAAGCCTTTTTCACTCCTACATAAACTCTTTCTGCCGGTCAACTCCGGCAAAGAGCATGATGGAGATATCAATATTCTGTCTTGTCCTCCTTCGCTTCCCAGTCTTTAAAAGCCTGAATAGCTTCTTCGGGCAACAATACTTCCGACTTTAATTTCCGGTCAGCCGGTTTCAGATCCAGTTCTTCATAAATAAAGGCATCATCAAAACCGATGGCTGCCGCACCATGTTTGTTATTGCCATAATACATGCGGTCCAGATGTGCCCAGTAAATAGCCCCCAGACACATCGGGCAAGGTTCACAAGACGTATAGATCTCACAACCGCTCAAATCAAACGT
>OGXZ01001637.1_pt1 | contig 12572 bp, 11 predicted proteins | sample 1576431 | NCBI WGS metagenome assembly OGXZ01 (sample SAMEA3541590, study PRJEB24748) | human gut metagenome | biome: human gut; feature: human-associated habitat; material: faeces | place: China | collected 2012
AGCCTAACATCCAGAAGTTGGAAGGTCAGCAGGGCCGTATCATGGTAGAAATGCCTGGTATCAGCCAGCCTGAGCGTATGCGTAAGATGCTTCAGGGTAGCGCTAACCTTGAGTTCTGGGAGACATATAACTCTGAAGAAATTGCTCCTTATCTCCAGCAGCTTGACACTCGTCTTGCTAATGGCGACCATGAGGTAGAGGCTAAGGATTCTGTTGCTGCTGATTCTGCTAAGAATGAAGTCGCAAAGGCAGAACCTGCTAAGGCTGCTCCTAAGTTGAACCTCAAGAAGGGTGATGATGCTAAGTCTAAGATCAATGCTGAAAAGCAGAGTGCTGCTGCCATCAAGGCTCATCCATTGCTGGCTCGTTTGCAGTTGGTTCCTGGACAGGGTCTGAGCACTGTGGGTTATGCAAGTGTTCGCGATACTGCAGCTGTCAACAAGTTGATCCATTCTGCTTTGGCTAAGCAGGTGTTGCCTTCAGACTTGAAGTTGCTCTGGAGTGCTAAACCAGCTGACCATTTGAATGTGAAGAATATCTATGAACTCCATGCTTTGAAGGTGACTACCAGTACAGGTCGCGCTCCATTGGAGGGTGATGTGATTACTGATGCTAAGGACGAGTTTGAACCTACTACTGGTGCTCCATGTGTAAGCATGAAGATGAATACTGAGGGTGCTCGTAGATGGGCTCAGATGACTAAGGCTAACGTAGGTAAGGCTATTGCCATTGTTTTGGATGGTGTAGTTTATTCTGCTCCTCGTGTAAATGGTGAAATTGACGGCGGTAGTTCTCAGATTACTGGTAACTTCACTATCGAAGATACGAAGGATTTGGCTAACACCTTGAAGTCTGGTCGTATGCCAGCTCCTGCCCGTATCGTTCAGGAGGAATGATTTTGTCAGAAAAGTATAAAAAGTTGCTGTCCGCAGACTGGCATTATTGAAGCCTGAGGTGCCGCATGAAATTAGAATGGCAGCAATCATAGATACATAGGAAGATGAGGGAAGAGATGAGGGAGAAACAGACGAGAGAGGACGCCTCCGGCGTTCGAAAGAAACCGGCAGCTTCATCCGCACGATCTTCGGGCAGGCGGGGCACCGCAAAGAAAAGCGGGAAAATCGATGTCGGCAAGCGAAAGAAAGCGAGCAAAAATAACAGCCGGAGCGGTGGGCGGATCGTGTTCCATGCGATGGCAAGGATCTTTGGAACCATGTTCAAGACGCTTCTGGTGTGTCTGGTACTGCTGGTGATTGGCGGTGCCGGATTTGGAGCATATAAGCTGATTCCGCTCTATGAGGACTATAAAAGCCAGATAGAGGGAGTGGTGGAAAACAGTACGCTGGATACATTCCGTTTGCAGGAGGCAAGTTATATTTATGATTCCAACGGTAATGTGCTGGCGAAGCTGACGGGAGACGAGGATTCCAGTTATTTGAAGTATGACCAGATACCGCAGAATGCAGTCAACGCATTTGTGGCGATCGAGGATCGGACGTTCTGGGAAAATCCAGGCATTGATATAAAAGGTATTTTCCGTGTCGCAGTCAATTACTTTTTGACTGAGGGAGCAGAAAAGCACGGCGCGAGTACGATCACCCAGCAGTTAGCGAGAAACCGTTTTCTGACCCGCGAGGTGTCGATGGAGCGGAAGATCAAGGAGATGCTGATTTCCTTAGATCTGACGAAGAAATACACCAAAGAGCAGATTATGGAGTTCTATATCAATGATATCAGCTTCGCGAACACGTACTACGGGCTTCAGGCGGCTGCAAGAGGTTATTTTGGCAAGGATGCGGATGAACTGTCCTTGAGCCAGACGGCATATTTGTGTGCGATTCCGAACTCGCCGACGTATTACAACCCGTACCGTCATCCGGAAAATGCGCTGACACGCCGCGATAAGATTCTGGAAGATATGCTGAGTATGGGATTTATTACGGAGAAAGCGTGCAAAGAGGCAAAGGCGGAGGAGATCACGGTCAACCGCCAGAGAGTGCCGCTGCACAACTATGAGACGACGTATGCGATCGACTGTGCGATTCGCTATCTGATGCGCCGTGACGGCTTTGAATTCCAGTATGGATTCCGCAGCGACGAGGCTTACAAAGAGTACAATGCCAATTACAACGAGGTGTACAACCAGGAGCGCGATGCGCTCTACACGGGCGGCTATAACCTTTATACCTCGTTGGATCCGGACAAGCAGACGATCCTGCAGGATGCATTAGATGGAGTTCTGTCCTTTGATGGCAATACATCCGAAAACGGCGTTTACAAGCTGCAAGGCGCGTCCACCGTTATTGACAACAAGACGAACCGCGTCGTGGCGATTGTGGGTGGACGCAGTCAGGAGACGGATACCTACACATTAAACCGTGCGTTCCAGAGCCCGAGACAGCCGGGAAGTTCTATCAAACCGTTGATTGTGTATACACCGGCACTGGAAAATGGTTACACATCGGAAACAAGGATTCCGAATATCGATATTGACGCGGCGAAGCAGAAGGGCGTGGATGTGAAGTCCCTTTCCGGCGAGAGGCTGGAGCTTCGAAATGCGGTCGAGCGAAGTAAAAATGGTGTGGCATGGTATATCTATGATGATATCACACCGGATGTCGGCATGGCATATTTAACCCAGATGCGCTTCGCGAGCGTGCAGGCGGCGGACTATTATCCGGCGACCTCCCTGGGCGGCTTTACCACTGGTATGACGACCGAGGAGATGGCGGGCGCTTATGCGGCGCTGTCAGACCGGGGACAGTACCGCGAACCGACCTGTATTATCAAGATGATCAATAACCAGGGCGAAGATATTTTTGAAGATTATGAATCGGTTCAGGTTTACCAGGAGAGCAGCGCCGTGCTGATGACCGATATTTTAAAGGGAGTTGTCACAAAAGGTACGGCGGCGTCGATGGGGTGGAGCGGCAATATAGAGGCGGCCGGAAAGACCGGTACGACCAACGGCAGCCGTGACGGCTGGTTCTGCGGCATGACGCCATATTATACGATGACGGTCTGGGTTGGCTACGACCAGCAGAAGACACTTTCCAGCCTGTACGGCGGCACGTATCCGGCGAAGATTTGGAAAAATGCGATGGAAAAGATGGTAGAGGGGCTTCCGGCGGCGTCCTTTGATACCCCGGAGACGGACAATGGACGCGGAGAAGGAACCTATCTGGCAGGTCATCCGGATGCATTTGAAATCACAACCAGCGGATATACCGCGGCGAATTTCAGAAGGGATCATTTGCTCTCGGATGAGGCGGCGAAGCTTCTGGAGTCTGCAAAGAGCGGCGATTCCGGTCGTAGCAGCAAGGAGTTAAAAGAAGACGCCAGCGCCAAGATCGAGCAGATCAAGAGCGAATCCATCAAAGAGCGGATGCAGCGGATCTACAAGACGGGTACGGCAGGAAAACGGTATTCAGCCCCGGCGGCTGTGTCGGAAACAACTGCCGAGACAGTTGCAGATCCGGCAGAATCTAGCACGACGATCGTGCCGGCAGGACCGGGCAGCGACATCGGACCAGGACACGGTCCGGCGCAGGAACCGGCAGTGGGTCCGGCGGCGGAGATTGGGCAGTAAAGAATTGAAAATGAGAAGATAATAAAAAGCATTCTTTCATTCAGAGATTAAAGGCTGAGTGAAAGAGTGCTTTTTTGCGTCTATGTGGAATTTGGAAGAATTCAGAAGCAGGCATTACTGCGTATGTTCAGATTCATTTTTCTGCTGTTTCCGGTACTGTGCCGGTGTGCAGCCAATGATCCGTTTGAATGTGGCGATGTAATTGCTGACTTGGTTGTATCCGACCAGTCCGGCAATCTGTGAGATGGGCAGATCGCGGTGAAGGAGGGAAACACTGGTCTGGATGCGGTAATTAGTTAAATATCCATAGGGAGTTGTGTGAAGAATATTTTGAAAAATCCGGCAGCATTCTCCGACGCTGATATTGGCTGATGCAGCCAGGTCTGAGAGCTGTAAATCATCTGCGTAATGTGCATAGATGAACAGGAGAATGGATTGCAGGCGCTGCTGGCGCAGGAGGTTAATAGAGGTAGAATTCCCACTGCTGTGAAAATTGGAAATCAGCAGATTCCACATCGAGGCAATCTTAATGCAGATAGAATATTCATTGCCTTTAACCTGATTGGAAAGAAATAAATCGGTTATTTTTTTGTGCAGTCCGATCAACTCTTTCTGCCATTCGGATTCCGGGTGAATAGAGAAAGCGGAGAATTTCCCGCCGGCGGTATAGGGCAGGACGTAGTCCTGATCCATGCGGCTTCCAGGAAAAAAGGCAAGAAGGCGGTAAGGAAAATTGAGGCTCGCATAGGAGCCGTCTTCCGACATCTGTGTGACGGCATGAATCAGGGAGGTGTTGACGAAAATCAGATCTCCAGCCTGTCCGGGCAGAGAAAGATTATCTACCTGCATTGTCAATGTTCCGCTTAGTACGAGGGTAAACTGCAGCTCATCATGCCAGTGGAAGTCGCGCAGCCAGCGTCCCGGCGGCTGCATGGAATGAATATCAGAATAGTAGACATTGACCGGAAAATCTTGATCTTGATAGTGGTTGATTTCCTGTAACTGGGAAGTAGATTTCAAAGGATCCCTTCTTTCTATAAAAATTCAATATGTTAAGATTTTGGTATTTTTAGTTATTGATATTGTACCATTTCCACATAAGAATTGCTATACTTTTAAACGAAAAGAGATTTATAGCAGGTACTAAAAAAATAAATCCCACAGAATGGGAACGTGAGAAAAAAATAGGAGGAAATCAGATGGCAGCAATCGAAAGAAAACCATACATGGATCGGATTGACCGATTAAAACAGAGAGTATTAAAGACCAAGCCAGAGATGGATCTGGAAAATGCAATTATCCTGACAAAGGGCTTCCAGGAATCGGAGGGACAGCCGCTGTGCATTCGGAAAGCATATGCATTTAAGAAACAGTGCCTGGAGAAAACTGTAAAAATCTGGGGGGATGAGCTGATTGTCGGCAATGCCGGAAGCAAGCAGCGCGGCGGTATTTTAAGTGTCGATACCTGCTGGTCGGTTCTGGATGAGGAGCTGGATACCATCAGTACCCGTCCATATGACCCATTCTATCTGCGCCCAGAGGATCGGAAGGCATTTGAGGAGATCATCCGCCCGTACTGGAAGGGACGTTCCACGTATGAGCAGTGGCTGGTACAATGCCCAGATTTTGCGGCAACCTTACGTGACTGCGGTGCTCTTTACATCAACCGTAAATCGGTTCGTGGCTGGGGCGAGACGACTGCGGGTTATTCCAGAGTCATTAAAGAAGGCATGGAGGGAATCAAGGCGCATATCCATAAAGTGCTTGATACACTTGATATTACCCGTCCGGGTGACTATGAGAAGATTGAATACCTGAAAGCGATGGAGCTGGCAGCTGACGGTATCTCCGCATTGGGACACCGCTATGCGGCAGAGGCGAGAAAGCTGGCAGAGGCAGAGCCGGATGAGAAGCGCAGAAAAGAACTGTTACAGATTGCAGAGACCTGCGATCAGGTTCCGGAAAAACCGGCGCGTACCTTCCGCGAGGCGATTCAGTCGATGTATATTTACCAGACCTGTATTTTCATGGAGCAGAATGCAGCAAGCTACAACCCGGGACGTATGGATCAGTATCTTTACCCATTTTATAAGGCAGATATCGAGGCTGGCCGTTTGACAGAGGAAGAGGCGCAGGAACTTTTGGACTGCTTATGGGTTAAATTCTCTGAGCAGTGCCTGTTCCAGGATCAGGTAACCGCACAGTTTTCCGCCGGTTACCCAATGTTCCAGAACGTATGCTGCGGCGGTGTGGATGAGCGCGGCATGGACGCAGTCAATGACGTGTCGTACCTGATTTTGCAGGCAACCGCAGAAGTACAGTTATATCAGCCGTCCCTGTCTGTCCGTTACAATATGGCGAAGAATCCGAGCAGCTTCTTAAAGAAGATTGCAGAGGTTATCAAGCTTGGAACCGGTTTCCCGGCATTTCACAACGATGAAGTTGGTATCGAGATGCTCCTGAACAAGGGAATCCCGTTAAAAGAAGCATATAACTGGAATCCATGCGGCTGTGTAGAGACGAACCTGGAAGGAAAACAGAGATGCTACACCGCATATGCAGACTTCAACTTAGGTTCTGCGGTTGAATTTGCACTGTTAAACGGTAGGAGCCGTAAATATGGCATTCAGGCATCTGAGGCGACCGGCGATCCGACTGCCTTTAATACCTACGAAGAGTTTGAAGAGGCAGTCAAAGAGCAGATCCGCTATGAACTTCGCGGAACCGTGGCTTCCAGCCATGTATGCGATGACATTGGCTTCCAGAGGGTCGTTCCGGCACTTTCCCTTTCTTTCTATGAGTGCGTAGAGAATGCGAAAGATTACGCATGGGGCGGTGCGAAATATAACCTTGGAAATGGTATTGATGCGATCGGCGTAGCAGACCTGATCAACAGCCTGATTGCAGTAAAGAAACTTGTATTTGATGAGAAAAAAGTAACGATGCAGCGTCTTCTGGATGCACTGGATGCAAACTTTGTGGGTTATGAGGATGTCAAGAAGATGTGTGATGAAGCTCCGAAGTACGGCAATGATGACGACGAAGTAAACGAGCTGACCGGTGATATGTTCTGTTTTATCGCGGACTATATCGAGTCGTTCCACAGCAAATTCGGCAAGATGACGCCAGGTATTCTTCCGGTATCTGGAAATACTCCGTTTGGTCTGGAGGTCGGTGCACTTCCGTCCGGACGTCTGGCTTGGAAACCGTTAGCAGACGGCGTATCTCCGAACCAGGGAACCGATACCGAGGGCATGGGCGCTGTATTGAAATCCATTTCCCACATTCCGCATGGCCGTTTCAATCAGGGAACCCTGCTGAATGTAAAGATGGATACGGTATTCCGCGACAGCCCGAACTCGACAAAAGAACTGATGAACTACCTGCGGAGTCTCTGCTCCCTGGGCGTATTCCACACACAGTTCAATGTCATCGATACGGAGACCTTAAAAGAAGCACAGAAGCATCCGGAGGATTACAACGGACTGCTGGTACGTGTAGCTGGTTATACAGCATATTTTACAGAGCTTGGAAAAGAAGTACAGGACGATATCATTTCCAGAACTTCACATTCCAATATCTGCTAGGAAAAAGAGTGAAATCTGCCGTGTTTCATAAAAAATACGGCAAATCAGCTACCGGGGATGTGCATCATGCGCGGTGGCGGGCAGCAGGCAAGGTGTACTTGACAGGAGGAACAGCGTATGGAATTAAAAGCAAATATTCTTCGGATTGAGCGGTTATCCCTCTCCGATGGGAAGGGAATGCGGACGGTTGTATTTTTTAAGGGCTGTCCCCTGCGCTGTGCCTGGTGTTCGACACCGGAGTCACAGTCGGGGCAGCGGGAAGTCTACTATATGAAAGAGCGCTGCACCGGATGCGGTGCCTGCATCCAGGTCTGTCCGGAACAGGCACTTCGCCGGAACGAAAAAACGGGAGAGATCGTGAGGGATTACAGCCGCTGTAAACAGTGCTTTCAGTGTGTGGATGCCTGCAATTACCGGGCACAGCAGATCTATGGCAAGGAGATGACCGTAAAAGAGGTAATGCGCGAGATCCAGAAGGATGAGATGTTTTTCTTCTATTCTGATGGTGGAGTGACACTTTCAGGAGGTGATCTGTTCTGTCAGACGGATTTTGCGGAAGCATTGCTGGAGGCCTGTGATGACGCCTGCATCAATGCGGCGGCAGAGTTAGATATGTTTACTTCGTTTGAAAATGTGAAACGGATCGTGCCGCATCTGCAGATGTTTTATGTGGATGTGAAAACGATGGATCTGGAAAAGCATAAAAAATGGACGGGGCAGGACAATGCCTGTATTCTGGAAAATATCCGCAAAGCCGATGCGATCTGCGCGCCGCATTCGATTCATGTCCGTGTGCCGCTGGTAGAAGGAGTCAATGATGATGTGGAAAATATTCGGAAAACGGCGCAGTTATGCCAGGAACTTAAAAATTGTCAGGAATTGGAATTTCTGCCATATCATAGACTGGGGCTTCATGCATACCGGCAGCTGGGAAGAAACTATCAATTAGAAGAACATGCGTCGATGAGCCGTTGGGATGTGTATCAGAAAATGGGATTTCTGTGCGAAATGGATTGGATGTTTGATATAGCGATATCAGGATTGGAGGTGTATAAAGCTGGAATAGGAAAAACGGGAGTAACAGAGGAGGTGTTAAAAGCGTAAAATACGATAAAAATTAGTATTGGATAAAAATGGATAATGGGAAAATGCGTACCGTGTAAGATAAGGTTGGTTGGTGAAAAATAGTCTTGCACGGTACGTTTATTTCTATGAATTTTCTATGAATTTTAATTTTCCTCTGGACAAACAAGATAAGTTAGTGTATACTAACTTCATCAGCAGTTAGACAGAACTAACTTTCGGAGGATAAAATATGAGTGTTGTAATTGTAGGTGGTCATGACCGCATGGTCAGCCAGTACGTGAAAATCTGCAAATCATTTAACTGTAAGGCAAAGGTATTTACACAGATGACGGCGGATTTCGGCAAACAGATCGGAGCGCCGGATCTGCTTGTACTCTTTACAAGCACCGTTTCCCATAAAATGATTCGGACGGCGGTTGATGGTGCAAAGGGAAGCCGGACAGAAGTTGTCCGCTGCCACACCAGCAGCAAAACCGCGTTGGAAGAAATTTTGCAGGAACACTGTGCAGCTTGCTGACGTATTTAAAGGCGAAGCCACGGCAAGTTCCGTTACTGGGCACGTATGCGTGAACAGTAACTCCGTCGGTTTCTGGAAACGATAGATTGATTTCGATATGGTTTGAAATATTCTTCCAAATATGGTATTCTAGTATATAGTATTATGGTAACTGGTCGGCAGCTTGGGAAGACTATTCTGCGGGAGACGGGAAGGCACGAAGCCAGGCCGGTTATGTGTTAGAAGTTTGGAGGGAATCACTTTGAAAATACAGCAGTCAGCAGAGGATTATCTGGAAACGATTCTTATGTTAAGCTATCGCAAGCCGATGATCCGTTCGATCGATGTAGTCAATGAGCTGGGGTATTCAAAACCAAGCGTCAGCGTTGCGATGAAGAATCTTCGTGAAAACGGTTATATTTCGATGGATCATGAGGGATATATCACTCTGGAGCCGTCGGGACGGAAGATCGCGGAGATGATTTATGAGCGTCATACATTACTGACAAAGCTTTTAGTAGCGTTGGATGTGCCAAGAGAGGTGGCAGTGGAAGATGCCTGCCGCATTGAACATGTGATCAGCCCGCAGAGTTTTGAGGCAATCAAAGAATTTGCAGCCGCGCATCTGGCAAAGCTCGAGAAAGCAAACCGGACAGATGAGCCGGAAAAATAGATGGCTGTTTAAGATTCGGACAGTTATATTCTCATCATAAATTTATAATTGCAGAGGACACGGAAGAGAGACCGCACGCGTGAACGTGGCGGTCTCTTTTTTCATAGGAAATTACGTCCTATGAAACAAAAAACGCTTCGCGGGATTTGCACTCGCGTGAAGAAGCTTTTCTCAAATAAAAGCGATCAGGCGTTGAGCATCTGTACCGAAAAATCATTAAAAGTACCCAGAACCGCCAGCGTGTAGCTGTAACCGCTGCGAAGCCGGATATTCGTGTTGACGATGGCGAAGCCCGGATTGGTCCGGCGGTAGACGGTCAGCTGGTAGATGCCGGGGATGATGTGCATGTAGCGCGTATAATTCATGTAATCCAGATCGGATACGACCAGACGTCCGTTCAGGTATATATCGATGGGTTCGCGGATGGAGGCGGCATTGTAAAAACGCAGGTGCGCGATCTCTGATGAGGTGGAAAAGAACGGCGAGAGAATGCCCCAGGTCCAGAGCGCGCCATTTGGAGATGGCTTCCAGTTGGAACCGCCGCAGTTTATGCAGCCACCGGTGTTCGGGCTGCCATGATTATTGGACGGCAGGGTGGGCATCACATCCCCGTATGGTCCGAAGCCCGGAGATACCTGAAGATCATTGGATGAGCTGTCCGGATATGTTAAGATAACAGGAGGCTGAGAACTAAATCCAGACTGTGCCGTATCACTGGTTCCAGCTGCTGCCGCATCCGTCTCCGGTGCCGCCGCCGGAGTCGTGTCAGCATCCCCCTCAGGCACTGCTGCTGCATCGTAGTTGTATGTTTCCATAAAAAGATACCTCTTTTCATATTGGCTATATTGCAGTATATGAAGAAGAAAAAAGGAGAGTTACTATTTGCAGGCAGGAATTTTCTGGACTGAAAATTCTGTTCGATACTGTAGAAAAGCGTATTTTGCCGATCTGGAATGCGGAGCATCGGCAAAAATCAGTTATAGTTTACATGATTTGGTGAAAGGTCAAGAATGAAGAAAATAAAAAAGAGACTCGAATCTCGAATCTCTTTCCAGTGACCTGTCCGGGAATCGAACCCGGGTTTACGCCGTGAGAGGGCGTCGTCTTGACCGCTTGACCAACAGGCCGTATGTTTTATAATAGAATCGAGGCGACGTGATTCGAACACGCGACCTCTGCGTCCCGAACGCAGCGCTCTACCAAACTGAGCCACGCCTCGATATGATTTTCTCGCTTTTGAAGCGGTGCTCATCAGCGACTCCTATATACTATCACGCCTTCCCAAAAAATGCAAGCGTTTTTTTGAAAAAAATTGAAAAAGTTTTAAAAAATTGAAAAAACCCTTTAAAATCAATATTTTCACGCTTTTAACTTATATTTCGAAATTATTATGAATAACGTAAGAAAGCGAAAGGATGATTAAAGTCTTGCTAAGGATGCGCCGAAACTCTTTTCATTTTGGATAAAAAGAATAAAATGGGGAACAAAGCATAGTGAGCTTGCATTGAAAAATGAATGAGTCAGGAGGAATTAAGTATGAACATCATCGCAGCCATCTTATTTGGAATATATGGAGTGATCGGAGGCGTGAGTACCGTCGTATGTACCGTGAGCATTCCGGGTATCATTATTTGGAAAATTTACCGGAAAACGAAATATCATAAGGCGCTGACGGATTAAGTAAAATAAGGGTAACTGTTCAGTAGGTCTGTGCATTTACTGCGCTGACCGTACGAAAACATGGGCTAGCAGGCAAAAATCCCATTGCCGTAGGCAATTTTTAATGGATTTTTGCGCGTGACTGTGAAGGTACTGAACAGTTACAAATAAGAATTATAAAAAAAGGGTCTTGCAGGTGAAAGATTTTCTATCTGCAAGACCCTTTTTTGCTTAAAATCAATGTAATTATCGGACAATATAGACATCGGCGCTTCTCTTTCCATACTGTAGTGCCTGACTGTGGGAGTTGAAGAAGATGTCCAGTTTGTTTCCGCGGATGCCGCTGCCGCTGTCTTCGACGGTATAGACAACGCCGTTGATGCGGAGTTTGGTTCCGAGCGGGAATACGCGCAAGTCAGCGGAAATGGTATGTCCTGCCTGCGGAATGGTGCCGGATTTAGTGCGGTTTTTTCCGCCACGGCAGCATCTGCGGCAGCTGCAGTAAGCAGTTGTCGTAAAACGTCCGGCGTAGATTTCAGCAGGTGCCTCTGCTTCCTGTGCCTCGGCAGCAGCATTTGTGTCAGTATTTTCAGTCATTGCAGCTTCGTCAGCGTTCTCTGCCTCCACCTGTGCAGACTCATTTGAAAATGCAGCGACTTCTGCCTCGGAAGCGTTCGTGTCAGCCGCTTCTTCCGCAGCAGCGTTTGTCTGCTTTCTAATCAGCTCCGGATCGGAAGCCGGACCAGATGGTGTCTGGGCTGCTTCGGTGGAAGTGCCGTTTGTTTCTTCACCGGCTGCCGCATCTATTTGGGAGACAAGCTCGGTTCCGGCATCTGTGGCTGCCAGTGTATTCATGGTGCCTGCCATGAGACAGACCAGGCTCATTGCCGTTGTGGCAAGTCCGCGCCGCATGGTGTTCATCATATTCATCAAATAAAAACCTCTCATTTCAATTTAGATTCATTTGTCTCACCGCAACGATTGTGTATCTCACAAATATTGCAATGCGTTTACAAATGTTATAATTTGTTACTATTATATTACAAAAATGTTAAATGTCAAGCCGGAGAGCCGGAAATAGGGCTTTGGGAGCGGTCGGAGGTTCGACAAGTCGAAAACTTGTTCGAGCGCAAACAGGAAAGCGGGTGAGTGAGTTTCTACCTATAGAAGGTGTGAAAATCAGCGTGCCTAAAAACAGGGTATGCAGAATGAAAAATTTTATTCGAAAAAAGAAGTCGAAAAATGTTGGACAATATTAGAAATCAAAACGTAGAAGGGAGGTACCGAGAGACAAGTGATAAAAGAACTAATAGTTCTCTGATTAAAGTTACTAGTCTTCTTGGCTTAGTTTATGAGAAAAAAATGTACAATAATTACTATGCTTATAACTGGAATAATGGCGTTGCCTTCATTTGGACAAGAAAGTTTTAATGCAGAAAACGGAGGTCTTAACTACGTGCTTCCAGCTGATAATGGATATTA
>OGXZ01001649.1_pt1 | contig 12494 bp, 7 predicted proteins | sample 1576431 | NCBI WGS metagenome assembly OGXZ01 (sample SAMEA3541590, study PRJEB24748) | human gut metagenome | biome: human gut; feature: human-associated habitat; material: faeces | place: China | collected 2012
AAAAGGCCACCGGCCGCCCCATCTACAATGCCATCGTCTGGCAGTGCCGCCGCACGGCTCCGCTGGTGGATGAACTGCTGCAGCAGCCCGGCATGGCAGACTACATCCGGGAGAACACCGGCCTGATGCCCGATGCCTATTTCTCCGCAACGAAGATCAAGTGGATTCTGGACAATGTGCCCGGTGCGCGGGAGCGGGCCGAGGCAGGGGAGATCCTGTTCGGCACTGTGGACACATGGCTGGTCTGGAAGCTGACCGGCGGCAGAGTGCATGTCACCGACCGCACCAACGCCAGCCGCACCATGCTGTATAACATCCGCACGCTGGACTGGGACGACACCCTGCTCAAAGCGCTGGATATCCCGCGCTGCATCCTGCCCCGCGTGACGGATTCCAGCGAGGTCTACGGCACCACCGATCTGTGCGGTGTGCAGATCCCGGTGGCCGGCATTGCCGGTGACCAGCAGGCTGCGCTGTTCGGACAGAGCTGCTTTCGCAAGGGCGAGGCCAAGAACACCTACGGCACCGGCTGCTTTTTGCTGATGAACACCGGCGACACCATCTGCCGCAGCCGGAACGGCCTGATCTCTACCATCGCCATCAGCCTGAACGGTAAGGTGGAGTACGCGCTGGAGGGCAGCGTCTTTGTGGGCGGTGCCGTCATCCAGTGGGTGCGCGACGGCCTGCGCATGATCCAGGAGAGCCGCGATGCGGAATACTATGCCCAGAAGGTGCCGGATAACGGCGGCATTTACATCGTGCCGGCCTTTACTGGTCTGGGTGCACCGTACTGGGATATGTACGCCCGCGGTGCCATTGTGGGCATCACTCGCGGCACCACCCAGAACCACATCATCCGCGCGGCAGAGGAGTCCATTGCCTACCAGAGCGCGGACCTCGTGGCTGCTATGGAAAAGGACACCGGCGTGCCCATCACCTCGCTGAAGGTGGATGGCGGCGCCTCCCGTGACCAGTTCCTGATGCAGTTCCAGGCTGACATCCTGAACAAGACCGTGCTGCGCCCGGCCATCCGGGAAACGACTGCTCTGGGCGCTGCCTATCTGGCGGGCCTTGCCACCGGCGTATGGAAGGACCGGGACGAGATCCGCAGCCTGTGGCATTGCAATATGACCTTTGCCCCGCAGATGGACGAGGCCGAGCGCACCCGTCTGCTCTCCGGCTGGCACAAGGCTGTGGGCCGCAGCTGCGACTGGGCAGAGCATTGATAGTTTTCGCCCGACTTTATAGTTCGCGCACAAAATATTTTTTAATTGTTTATTTTCTATTGACATTTTGTTACAAAACGCTATACTAGAAGCATCCCAAGAGAAGTGAGATGGGGATGCACTGTATCGTCCAGATGCAGTGTGTCCCCATTTTTATTACGGAAAAATCAGATTCAAAAAGGAGGTCCCCCATATGAACGAGAAAAAACTTTCAAGGCCGCTGATCAGTCTCATCGTCAGCATCGCGCTCATCATCGTAGGCATTGCCGGTTCTTTCATTTTACAGACGAACTCCGGCAAAACGACCATCCGGAACGTTACCATTGAATCCAAATCCGGTCATACCCTTGCGATGGATGTTTATATTCCGGAAAACGCCACCGCTGAAACGCCTGCGCCCGCTATTTTTGTACAGCATGGCGGAAACAACAACAAAGAAGAAATGCAGCACTACTGCATTGAGCTCGCCCGCCGCGGCTATGTTGCGATCGGCGTGGATATGTACGGCATGGGCGAAAGCGAACCTCTGCCGGACTCCGAATGGCTCACCCAGGGCCGCGGCCTTTATGATGCGGTACGCTACGGCGTGACTCTGCCCTACGTTGATACCGACCGAGTTTCGCTGCTGGGCTACTCCCGCGGTGGCAAGGCAGCTGGCGAAGCACTGCAGTGCGATAACGACAGTCTGAATGTTGTCAAGGCCATTTTCCTGATTCACAGCGATCCCATCGTGCGTAACAGCGAGGGCTACACCGATGTTTACGGTGCCCGAGATGTCGCAGTTCTCGCAGACAAGAACGACGAGTTCTTCTTCTCGGAAAAAGCTAATGATAACGGTACCTATTCCAACGACGCCAACAAGTATGCAGCCAACCTTTCCAGCCCGGCAGAATATGTGATCAACAACAGTGCACAGTCCTTCCTGTATTTCGGTATCGACCCCGCAACCACCAGTGAACAGCGCGTGGCAGAGACCGTTTATGAGCAGGATTACGGCGGAAAGACCGGAAGCCGCCAGATCTTTGTTTCTAACGAGACGCATATGGCTGGTTGGTGGTCCCCGCTGGTCATGAACCGTGTGTTGACCTTCTTTAACCGTGTCATGCCCACTGGCACTGCTCTGAGCGCCAGCAGCTACACCTATACCATCTGGAACATCTTCAAGATCATCGCCCTGTCCGGTCTGCTGCTGTTTGCCGGGTCTCTGATGGTCTGGCTGGTCAGCTCCGTCAAGACATTCCAGTGTGCCGACAATGGCGAGCAGGACATTCGCCCAGTTGGCGATAAGAACGCAGTTGCATGGTTCTGGGGCATCCAGATCATCAGTGCCGTCCTGTCCATCCTCATTATTCGATTCCTGAACAAGCAGGGACTGGCATCTTACCGTGATGCACTTTTCCACTCAGCCAACCCTGCGTACCACGGCCTGATCTCTCTGCTGTGCGGCGCACTGACTCTTGTTCTGTGCACGGTGTGGTACATGGCCTACGGCAAAAAACACGGTTTCTCCTTCCGGAATACCGGCATCGCTATTTCCGGGCATGCACTCCTCAAATCCATCGGCGCGGCCCTGCTTGCAGTCTTTGCCCTGATCCTGATGGTTTTTGCCGTCGACTATTTTGTGGATGTGAACTTCCTGATCGTTTACTGGGGCTTTATGAAGTTTGGAGCCAACCGCATCCCGGGTATGCTCCTTGTTGTACCCATGTATCTCGTGTACTACATTGCCATGTCCATCAGCGTCAACAGTTTTAACTTTAGCACGGCGCTCGGCAAAAGCAAGCTGCTTTCTAACCTTCTGATCAGCTTTATCGCATCGGTTCCCACTCTGTTCGTCCTCTGCTACGTTTACGGCATCTTCAAGGCTACCGGCTCGAACCCGATGTTCGGCGGTCTGGCTTCTGCCGCAACTGCAGTGTATGCGCTGCCCGGCTTCATCTTTGTTGCGATCCTGATTTGTCGTCTCCTGTACCAGCACACAGGCAATCCCTACCTTGGCGGCATCTTCTGCGGCGTTCTTGCAGCTGTCAGCGAGTGGGGCATCTGCGAGATTCGCGTGCACACCCCCGGAACACAGTACGCTGGCACTGCTCTGGTCTACGCACTGATCGCGATCGGCTTTGTAGTTACCATAGCATGCGCTGTACTGCTGAAGAAAAATAATGCAGCCGTGCAGGCACATAAATAATGCCTCTTTAATCCTCTTTACAAACCCCTCAATTTTTTATAAACTTGGTTTACGCATGGTGCGGCCCTTTTAGAGTTTTCTGAAAGGGCCGTATCTTCTGATTGCTCCCTATCTCTGTAAATCTGGCTCGAAAGGAGTCTTACCCAATGCATCCTCTTGCCGAAACTTTGTTGAACGAACCGGTGATCGCCGCTGTGAAAACGGACGAAGCCCTGACTGCTGCGCTGGCTTCGCCCTGCAGCGCCGTTTTTCTGCTGGCGAGCACCCTGCTCACCGTAGACGGTCTGGTGCACCGCATACATGATGCCGGAAAACTGGCCGTGGTTCACATCGACCTTGTGGACGGCCTTTCGTCGCGGGAGATCGCGGTGGACTCCCTCAACGCCCTGTGCCACCCGGACGGCATCATCTCCACCCGCCCGACCCTGATCCGCCGGGCGCGCCACCGCGGCCTGCTGACCGTCCAGCGGGCATTCATCCTGGATTCCCTCTCGCTGACCAGCCTGTCCGGTCAGCTGGAGCAGGGCAAGCCGGATTTTGTCGAGATCCTTCCCGGCATCATGCCCCGGGTCATCGCCGAGATCAGCGCCCGCACACAGGTGCCTGTCATTGCAGGCGGCCTGCTGCGGGACAAAGCCGACGTCATGGCCGCCATGCGCGCAGGTGCCGCCGCAGTTTCCACCTCTGCGCCCTCCCTGTGGGATATCTGAGCCAGAACAAGATCCCAGCTGAAGTACGAAAAGCATAATCGTATCCTGGTGTTTTATTGGATATGCCCGCCCACCGATGGAGCCGGATCTCCACGGTGAGCGGGCATTTTTTCGTTTTCATTCGATTCAAGTGAATCTATTCGGCCTGCGGATTAACTCGATAATTTAAAGCAATCCTACAAGTCGCACTCCCCTTAAAGTCTTTCTGCTTCCTGCATCTTAGCATCATACTGGATGGCAGAGATCGGCACGAAGCCCTCGATCATATCCAGTTTGCTGTTGACAAGGTCATCATACACATCTTTGATGGGCGACGTAATGGAAGGCTCCTGCTGTTCATTTGCAATTACGCTTTCCACCAGTGCTTGTTTGTTTTTCAGTTTCTGCGCCATATCGGGCAGGAAGTGATAATTTTCAATCATGCGCAGAATGATGTTTGCCATAAAATTTCCGCGGATGCTGCTCAACTCGATATAAATCGCTCCGGCATCCTCCACGGAAATTTTTGTGCGATGCTCATCAGGTAATCAGCCAGAGTCGTTTGCGTATCGTTCAGAATTCCCTGACTTGCCATACTGCGTTGCAGGATATTCATTTTTCGATAGTCCTGAATTATACCGGTTTTTATCAGTACATTCCACTACTTTATGCAGTCACATGGGTGGCATTCTCTTTCACCGAATTGATCGTATCCATCAGTTCACTCCCTGTTTTGCCATCAAACAGGCGGGTAAACAGAATGGGCTGGTCAAAGGGTGGTTTCATCAGCACAGCTTTGCTTTCCACATAACCGTTCTGCTCGATGTAATGAATGACCTTCTGCACGAACGCGATCTGCTTTGCATTCAGCGATTCGTCATTGATAAATTTTGAAAATGCCTGCATGGCAGCATCGTGGTCCAGCTTTGCCACTTTACGCACCAGCAGACCAAAGGGTGTATCCCGAAACTCCCGTGCATAATCCTCTTTGCTGCCCAGCTCACAGGTGAAGATATGTTCCAGCTCGGTATAGTCGCCCCGGGAAAGCGGAATGTTCTGGGTCAGCTTGTGGATGGCCAGCGTATCGCTGCGGTGCTCCATGATGTAGCGGTTCACACGTTCCCGGTACTCGCCGAAATCGTAGCCGGAATCCAGCGCTTTGCCCTCGGTCTGTTCCAGTACCGGGTCGGCAAGGGCCGTGTAGACAGGCTTTTGCCCTTCTACACCGTCCACCAGAAACTTGATGAGTTCCCGCAGCTCCTGCCGCATTTCCTCAAAGCGAAGAAGGTCATGCGAGGTCAAAAATTCGTCTGTCTGCACCTCCCGGATGAGGGGCAGCTTTGCCTGCACCTGCGGGATGGTAGCCTTTCCTTCCAGCATTGCCGCTGTATTGCGCAGCTGTTTCTGGGCGCGGCCCAGCCCCGGCAGACCTTCCAATTCACAGAGCAGCAAGCCATACACAAAGTTATCGAACCGCTTGGCGGCCTCGTCCTTATCGTCCAGCGAGATGAGCGGTGCCACCTCTTTCATCAGCGTCCCCTTGTCCGTTTCGGTCAGGCTGACAAAGGCTTCCGGCTTTTGATAGTGTTCCACGGCCTGTCGGTGCAGCCGCACGGATACCAGCTCCGGGTTCAGCGCTCCCACTTCGGCACGGCAGGTTTCTGTTAAAATTTTACGCCAGTTCTGGTATTTTTCGTCCCCATAGGCTCCATCCTGCAGCGCGGCGGCAATGCGCACCTGCTTGCAGAAAATGCTCTCGGACAGACTTTTGGTGTCTGCGCTCTCGTAGCCGTTGGGTTTCTGACGGAAAAATTCAAAGTTGAAGTGCAGAAAGCCCTTGACCAGACACAATTACTCTTTGACAGCCTGATGCAACAGTATTTTGGCTGATAATAAGCAACAACAGGCACTTTGCCGGAGCAGGATGTTGGTACACCAGAAAAGGAGTGTGCCAATATGGAAGACAAAATCGTGAAGATTATCAACGAGATGGCAGAGTACCTGAATGTTGCGCAGATGAAAAAGCTGCAAGAGGTGCTGTTGCAGACGTTTTCCGAATCCGAAGCGCAGAAAGAGCAGATTTCCAACGAGGAATATCTGAAGCTGTTCCTTGATGCCAAGAAAATCGAGGGCTGCTCTGAGCGCACCATCCAGTATTACCGCGTTACCGTGGAGCGGCTGCTGCAAACCGTGGACACGCCCCTGCGCAAGATGACCACCGAAGAGATCCGGCGGTATCTGGTGGAATATCAGAAAATCAACAACTGCGGCAAAGTGACCATCGACAATGTGCGTCGGAATATTTCCAGCTTTTTCTCGTGGCTGGAAGAAGAGGACTACATCCTCAAAAGCCCCATGCGCCGCATCCATAAAATCAAGACCAAACAGCCCGTGAAGGAAACCATCTCGGACGAAGCTATTGAACGCCTGCGGGATAACTGCAAGTGTGCGCGCGACCTTGCCATGATTGATTTGTTGTATTCCACTGGCATTCGTGTGGGAGAGCTGGTGAATCTGAACATTTCAGAAATCGACTTTGAAGCCCGCGAGTGTGTAGTGTTCGGCAAAGGCGACAAGGAGCGCCGGGTTTATTTTGATGCCAAGGCAAAGCTGCATTTACAGGACTATCTGCGCTCCCGCACCGATGCAAACCCGGCGCTGTTTGTAACGCTGGATGCCCCGTTTGACCGCTTGAAGATCAGCGGCGTGGAGATCCGTCTGCGGGAGTTGGGCCGGGAGTTGAATTTGGACAAGATCCACCCGCATAAATTCCGCCGCACCATGGCTACCCGCGCCATCGACAAGGGAATGCCCATTGAGCAGGTGCAGAAAATCCTCGGTCATTCGCAGATCGGCACCACCATGCAGTATGCAATCGTGAATCAGAACAACGTCAAGACCTCCCACCAGAAGTTTATCGCCTGAAAAGGCAACTTCTAATTTGTGGGAGAGAGTTTATGGAATACGCCCTGTCGGAACTTTTTACTCTCCAGATGGGCAAAACCCCATCCAGAGATAACTCAAGCTATTGGAAAAAATCAGAAAACAACTGGATTTCTATTGCGGATCTGACTAACTCAGGAAAATATATATCAAATACAAAAGAGACGCTTTCGGATTCAGCTGTTGCAGAAAGTGGCATCAAAAAGATTCCCGCCAATACGGTCATAATGAGCTTTAAGCTGTCTTTGGGCAAGGTGGCAATAACAGAAAAAGAGATGTACTCCAACGAAGCTATTATGGCCTTTATTGATAAAGGAGTAGAAAAGATTTCGCCGGAATACTTATACTACTTGCTTCGCGCAAAGGATTGGAGTAAAGGAACCAATAAAGCAGTTATGGGTGCTACGCTGAACAAAGCCACTCTATCTACTATAAAAATTCAGCTTCACGAATACGATAATCAGCTTGAAATTGTAAATATGCTTAATCGGGTATCGTCTAGCATTGATTTCAGAAAGCAGCAACTCACCAAGCTGGATGAACTTATCAAAGCTCGATTTGTGGAGATGTTTGGGGACTGTCGATTAAACCCAAAGGGGTGGGTCACAAAGAATCTCGACCAAGTGGCAGATGTTGGCTCCAGCAAACGTGTTTTTGTAGAAGAACTTCAATCTGAGGGGATACCATTCTACCGAGGAACGGAAGTCGGTGCATTGGCTGAGGGAAAATCGATACGGCCAGAGCTCTTTATTACAGAGGGACATTATAAACAACTGTGCGAAGCAACGGGAAAACCTCAAAAAGGTGATTTGCTAATGCCGTCAATTTGTCCAGATGGAAGAATTTGGGTTGTTGATACAGATGCACCCTTTTATTTTAAGGATGGCCGAGTACTATGGGTTCATTTGACAAGCCAAAACTATAATCCCGTTTTTCTGCTTTACACACTGAAAGATCGAATTATGACTGACTACGAGAGCATTGCGTCTGGTACAACATTCGCCGAATTAAAAATTTTTGCATTGAAGAAATGCAGAATTTTTGATGTTCCTCTTTCCCTCCAAAACCAGTTTGCCGACTTTGTAGCCGAGGTAGACAAATCAAAATTGCTCGCAGAACTTTTTGCGCAAAGCACTTGCATTTTGGCTGAAAATCGTTCAAAATAGAAGCCGGGAGGTGTGAGAATTGACCAACTTTGACTTTCTGAAAGACGACCCGCAGTTTTCCGGCTTTGCGGATGCCGCGATCGCTGCGGAGAGGATTCTGCCCATTGATGCGGCCACCGCTGTGCTGGACTGCCGCCGTGCCATGGAATTTGCAGTCAAATGGATGTATTCGGTGGACAGCTCCCTCGTCAAGCCGTGGGATGATAAGCTCATCAGCCTGATGAGCACCGAAGAATTTCACGACATTGTAGACGATGATTTGTGGCGGCGGATGGATTTTATTCGCAAGCGCGGCAATGATGCCGCCCACGGAAGCCGCAGCATCAGCCGGGAACAGGCGGAACTTTGCCTCGAAAACCTGTTTCTGTTCCTTGATTTCGTAGCGTACTGCTATGGAACAAGCTATCAGGAAAAGAAATTTGACGCTTCCCTGCTCACACAACAGCCTGCTGCACCCGTTGCACAGCCCGCCCTGCCGGATGTGGATTTGGATGCACTTATCAAAGAAAACGCTGAGCTCAAGGCGCAGCTGACCGCCCGCCGCGAAACGCAGCAGCCCACCTATGTACCCAAGCCGCTGGAACTTTCGGAATACAAGACCCGGAAACTGTATATCGACTCCATGCTCACCGATGCCGGGTGGGTCGAGGGCAAAAACTGGGTCAACGAGGTCCCTCTGCCCGGGATGCCCAACAAGAGCGGCACCGGCTATGCAGATTATGTCCTGTACGGCGATGATGGCCGTGCGCTGGCTGTGATCGAAGCAAAGCGCACCTGTAAGGATGTTGCAGTAGGCCGTCAGCAGGCAAAGCTGTATGCAGATATTCTCGAAAAGCAGTTTGGCCGCCGCCCGGTGGTATTCCTGACCAACGGTTTCGACACCCGCATTGTGGACAATATCTATCCCGAGCGCAAGGTCGCTTCCATTTACTCCAAGCGCGACCTTGAAAAATGGTTCAATCTGCAAGCAATGCGCACCAGCCTTGCCAATGTGGATGTAAACAAAAACATTGCCGGACGGTACTATCAGGAGGGTGCCATCAAGGCTGTTTGTGACAGCTTTGGCCGCAAGAACCGCCGCAAGGCTCTGCTTGTTATGGCAACAGGCTCCGGCAAGACCCGTACCGTCATTGCACTGGTGGATGTATTATTGCAGCATGGCTGGGTCAAAAACGTGCTGTTTCTGGCTGACCGCAACAGCCTTGTGACCCAGGCAAAGCGCAGCTTTGTCAACCTCCTGCCGGAGCTTTCCGTAACGAATCTCTGCGAGGACAAAGACAACTTTACAGCACACTGCGTGTTCTCGACCTATCAGACCATGATGAACTGCATTGATTCCGTTCACGATGCAGAGGGCAAGCTGTTCACCTGTGGCCATTTTGATCTGATCATCTGCGATGAAGCACACCGTTCCATCTACAATAAATACCGCGACATCTTCCACTATTTTGATGCGCCGCTGGTTGGCCTGACCGCCACACCCAAGGATGAGATCGACAAAAACACCTACGAGATCTTTGACCTCGAAAACGGCGTGCCCACCTATGGTTATGAGCTGGCGCAGGCCGTCAAGGATGGCTTTCTGGTTGACTTCCTCTCGGTGGAGAGCGAAGTAAAGTTCATGAAGAAAGGCATCACCTACGATGAACTTTCGGACGAAGAACGGGAAGCCTACGAAAACACCTTTGAGGATGAAAACGGCAACCTGCCGGCCAGCATTGATGCATCTGCTCTGAACAGCTGGCTGTTCAACAAGGACACCATTCGGCAGGTCTTGAATGTCGTTATGCAGAACGCCTTGAAAATCGACTACGGCAGCAAAATCGGAAAAACGATTATTTTTGCCAAGAGCCACGACCACGCAGAAGAGATCCTCAAAGTGTTCAATCAGGAATACCCGCACATGAACGGCTATGCCATGGTGATCGACAATCGGCTCAATTATGCGCAGAGTGCCATTGACGAATTCTCAGACCCGAAGAAATTGCCGCAGATTGCCATCTCGGTGGATATGCTGGACACCGGCATCGATGTGCCGGAGGTATTGAATCTGGTCTTTTTCAAAAAGGTTCTGAGCAAGGCAAAATTCTGGCAGATGATCGGCCGCGGCACCCGCCTGTGTCCGGGGCTTTTGGATGGTGAGGATAAAAAGAAGTTCTACATTTTTGACTTCTGCGGAAATTTTGAATTTTTCCGCATGAACAAAGGAAATGCCACCCCGAATATGATTGCCGTTCAGGGCGCGATTTTCGGCCTGCAGTTTGAAATTGCGTATAAATTGCAGGATATGCAGTTCCAAACGGAAGAACTGAAAGCATTCCGTACTTCACTGGTGGAGCACATGGTCAGTCAGGTGCAGAAGCTGAATCGTGACAATTTTGCGGTCAAGCAACATTTGAAATATGTCGAGTTGTATGCGGACAAGAACAGTTACAATGCGCTGACCTATGCAGATACCTTGATTGCCCGGGAAGAACTTGCCCCCTTGATCGAACCGGAGCCGGACGACCCGAAAGCACTGCGTTTTGATGCGCTGCTGTACGGCATCGAATTGGCATACCTTGCCGGGAAGCCGTACACTCATGGCCGCAACGAGCTGCTGAAAAAAGCGAAAGCGGTTGCGAGCGTGTCCAATATTCCAGAGATTGATCAAAAACGCGCGTTGCTCGAAAAACTCATCCAGACAGATTATATCAAAACTGCCGATGTGAACGAGTTTGAGCACATCCGAAAAGAGTTGCGTGACCTGATCAAGTACATCCCCATCGAGCGTGTACGGTACACCACAGATTTCTCGGACGAAATTCTTTCGACAGAATGGAAAGAAGCCGAACTGGAAAACGATGATCTGAAAAATTACAAGGCAAAAGCTGAGTACTATGTACGGCAGCATCAGGATAATGCAGCCATTGCCAAACTGAAAGGCAACATCCCGCTCACTGCCGAAGATGTCAAAGAACTCGAAAAAATTCTTTGGAGTGAGGTTGGCACAAAAGAGGACTATGAAGCCGAATATGGCACAAAGCCTTTGGGAGAATTCGTGCGGGAAATCGTTGGTCTTGATATGGCTGCGGCGAAAGCTGCATTTTCGCAATATCTGGATGGTGCTAACCTCGACAGCCGACAGATTTACTTTGTCAACCAGATTGTCGAGTACATCGTACATAATGGCATGATGAAAGACCTCTCCGTTTTGCAGGAGCCGCCTTTTACAGATCAGGGAAGCATCGTAGAGGTCTTTACAGATTTGAGTGTATGGCTTGGTATTCGCAAGACCATTGAACAGGTCAACGCCAACGCAATCGCAGCGTAATAGAATATCTTCTAAAACGGTAAAGTGGATTTTATCCGCTTTGCCGTTTTTCTTTTGTCTAAAATTGTGAAATTTTCAAAACTGTATTCCAAAACGGTCCTGCGGATTCCTATTAGTGTAGAGGCTTTCAAAATCTTTTGTAAAACGGCTTTCCGCTAGTTCTATAAGTGGATAATGAACAAAATCTATATTCTAAAATTAGGCAGTTCAACAAAATTTGAAAATCTGTATGCCAAACACCCATTTTAGAATGTTATAGGTATAGGAGGTTGTTTGAAAAAGTGAAAATTTTCAGAATTTTCATAAGCCCCCGTTTAAAAACACCCCTTTAAGTTTGTATAAGGTGTGGGAACTACTTTCAAAAGCAGTCTTACTCGCATTTTTGAAAGCCCTCAACTTCTTACAAAATCACAGTGCACCTTGAAAACCACATGATCGGCTGCAAGTTAATATGCTTTTTCGGGGAAGTGCCGCCACGACACGAGCGCACCAAGAAAAAGCCATACGCCGGAGGAAATCGGGCAGGAACCGCTTGCAGGCAGACCGACACCGAGGAAGAACCGGGCAAGCTGGCAGAGAGGACTTCACAAGTCTTGTCTGTCAGGTTGTTCGGCGCAAGAGTGCAGAGATCGCAGCTCTTTGCGCGGGTCAAGGGCGGCAGCCTTGCCCAGTGGATGTGATGCCCTGCGTCATATCCTACTGGGTATTATCTGGCGCATAGCAGGCGGCAGACTTGCAGCTCCGCTGCACCGCGTTGCCCCTACCCCGCGCACGGCGCTCTCTGCGTGACCCCAGAAAGGAGAGATGGTCGCTGAAACTGACCCGACACAATGGCCGCGCCGGAAAGCACGGCACTTATAACCCAAAGCACAATGACCGCAGTTTTGAAATTGCCAACAGCGAGCATATCGACCCGGAACGTGTCCAGCAAAACATCTATTGGGATTGCTACAACGGCATCCGCTCTGC
>OGXZ01001655.1_pt1 | contig 12473 bp, 10 predicted proteins | sample 1576431 | NCBI WGS metagenome assembly OGXZ01 (sample SAMEA3541590, study PRJEB24748) | human gut metagenome | biome: human gut; feature: human-associated habitat; material: faeces | place: China | collected 2012
GATGTAGGTTGTCGCAAGCGACCGCGCGAGACGCCCGGATGTGCCAAGGCACATTCTTTTTTGCTGGTTATTCATTCTGCAATCCAGCCGCTTTTTCAGAATACGTGGTCGTTACCAGTTTTTCATAAGGAATCCGTTCCTTGAGTTCACCTGCTTCTTCCAGAATATTTTCCAGAAGCTCAAAGCTGTCCCTGTGGAAAATGGTATCATTTTTCCAGGTGTCCTGCGCTTTGTAGCGGTCAACGATGCGGGCGATTGCCGCGCGGTCTGTTTCCGGAAACTGAGGTTGGATTGTCTCGGCGATTTCATCCGCACTGTGGGAGTTGACGTAAGCTAAGCCCTTCTGGATGGCATTCGTGAACGACTGGATAATTTCCGGATGCCTATTTAGATAGCTCTGCTTTGCACAGTAGGCGGTGTAGGGGACATAACCGGAATCGACGCCGAGCGAGGCGACAACGGTGCCATTTCCTTCGGTTTCAAGGGTGGTGGCGAAGGGCTCAAACTCGACCGTGTAATCCGCATCATTACTCGTAAACGCCGCCGCTGTCAGCCCGAAATTGATACTCTGATCGATGGTCAGGTCATTTTTTGGATCGATGCCATTTTTCTTTAAAATATACTCAAAGACCATTTCCGGCATTCCACCCGCGCGCCCGCCAAGCACCTTTTTGCCTTTCAGATCCTGCCAGGAAAAGTCTGGTTCGGCACTTCGTCCAACGAGAAAGTTTCCGGCACGCTGGGTCAGCTGGGCAAAATTGACAGCATAATCGGCGGAACCTTCCTGGTAGACATAGATACTTGCCTCTGAGCCCATGAATCCGATATCGGCATCCCCGGAGATGAGCGAGGTCATAACCTTGTCGGCACCGGCACCGTTTACGAGTGTCAGAGCGATGCCTTCATCCTTAAAATAGCCCAGCTCGATCGCGGCGTACTGCGGCGCATAAAAAATCGAGTGGGCTACCTCATTGAGTGTGACCGGTTCAAGCGCCCCGTCCGCCTCCTTCGCCTGTCCACACCCGGTCAGGGTGGTAAGCAGAGTGAGCACAGCCAGGGCAGCTGCAAATTTAGTTCGTTTCATGGTTGCCTCCTGCGGTTCGTTCATACTATTAAGATATGGGGAATACAGGAAGGTGTGAGCGGTCTGCTGATTTTTCTTTCTGTCTCCAGAGAAGTCCAATACAAAGCCCGACAAGCGACGGCAGAATCCATCCGAGGTTCAAATCAAACAGCGGAAGCGTATGTCTGGCAAATGCGATGACGGGTTCCAGATGTAGGGCAGACTGCATTTCGTACGGCAGAGCTGCTAAAAAGTCAAAGATGGAAGCTGCCCAGGAACAAATGGTAACGCAGACATAGACTTTTTTGTTATGCTGGAATGCATTTCCAACCAGCGCCAGGAGAATCAGCGTGATGGCTGGCGGGTAAATCAGCATCAAAACAGGAACCGAGTAAGTGATGATAGCGGACAGTCCTATATTTGACACAATGAGTGAAAAAAGGGTAAAAACGACCGCCCATGCACGGTAGGAAAGGGCATGGGGAAACAGTTTCACAAAGGTTTCCGCACAGCTCGTTACAAGCCCGATGGAGGTCTTGAGGCAGGCGAATGTGATCGCGATGGCGAGGATCCAGGAGCCCATCCGTCCAAGGTAGTAGTCTGCAATCTGGGAGAGGGCAATGCCGCCGTTTTCTGAAAGTTCGAATTGTCCCAGTGACTGTACTCCAATCAGGATGGTAAGCAGATAGATAAATGCCATCAGAAGCCCAGCCAGCATACCGGAATGCAGAACCTCTTTTGCAATGGTTGAATCTTCCCGCACGCCCATCTGGCGGATAACCGAAATGACCACGATCCCGAATGCGAGTCCGGCAATCGCATCCATGGTTTCATAGCCCTGGGAGAGCGCGGAAAAGAAAGCTCCATTCTGATAAGAGGCATCGGGAACTGCCGCTGAAACCTCGATGCTCGGATGAAGCAGGGCAGTCACAATCAGAACGCCTAGAAACAGAAGAAACAGCGGATTGATGATTTTTCCGATCCAGAGCGTGATGCTGCCTGGACGAATGGAAAATACAAACACCAGCGCAAAGAAGATCAGCGAAAACAAAAACAGCATAGTCTGTTCGGAAAGCTGTGTTCCTAAAAGAGGTCTGACTCCGGCGGTAAAGGAGGTCGTAGCGCACCGCGGAATAGCGAAAAACGGTCCGATTGTCAGGTAGAGCAGACAGGTAAAGAAATAGCTATATCTGTGTCCGACGCGGCGGGACAGATCCTGAAGTCCCTCCGAATGTGTGCTTCCGATCGCGGCAACACCCAGGATCGGAATGCCGACGGCAGTCAGAATAAATCCAATCGCTGCCGGGAGAAACTGGCGTCCGGCAAGCTGACCGAGATGTACCGGAAAAATCAGATTTCCGGCGCCAAAGAACATGCCGAATAATGTTCCGGCAACTAAAAGCCGCTGCTTATGGGAAAGACAGGTCTGCGTCATAGATATTCACTCCTTTTACATGAGAATTGAAAGTTACTGTTCACGCATACGTGTCCAGTAACGGAATTTGCCGTGGCTTCGCATTTAAATACGGCAAATTCCTGCTGCCACCACGTTTTCTTACGGCACTTTCGGTTCCAAAAGTGCCTACCCGTGAACAGTAACAATTGAAAACTCTTTTCTAATCATCATTATAAAGCCTTCCTTGTGGTTTGTGAAAATCTAGTTTATAATAGAAATATGACAAAATGTAATATTCTAAAAGGAGGTGCGGCATGGATGCCAAAAAACTGGAAATATTGATGACGGCGGTAGATCTTGGAAGTTTTTCGAAAGCATCCGAGGTAGTTGGCTACACGCAGTCGGGGCTGACCCATCTGGTGGACAGCCTGGAGCGGGAGATTGGATTTCCGTTGATCCGCCGCAGTTACAGCGGCATCGCGCTGACGGAGGCGGGAGAAAACCTGTTGCCGGATATCCGCCAGTTTTTGCAGGCAAATGCCACCCTGGAAAATAAGATTCAGGCGGTGCGGGAACAGCAGGAGGAGTCGATCCGTGTGGCGGCATATGCGAGCATCGCGATGTACTGGATGCCGGAGATTTTATACCGGTTCCGCCGCCTCTGCCCGAAGGTGGACGTTGATCTCCGCATGGTCGATCATGCGCTGGAACCATTTGAATTATTACAGAGCGGAAAGACGGATGTCATTTTTGCGAGCAGACAGAAAGAACCGAAATGCGAGTGGATTCCGCTGTATCATGAACTTTTGTATGCGATTCTGCCAAAGCAGTATCCCTTAAATGGGCGCAAAGAATTTCCGCTGCGTGAATTTGAAGGAAAAGATTTCCTGATGCCTTACGGGCGGTTTGACATCGATGTACACGCCGCATTTGCAAAAGAGGGAGTCAGGGCAAAGGAGCAGTCTGTCTATGTGGATGATGAGACGGTGATCCGCATGGTGGGAAAAGGGCTGGGCATTTCAATGATGTCTGAACTGATGATCCGCGGAAATACTGAAGATGTCTACTGCGTTCCGGTTTCCCCGACCTGCATCCGGGAAATAGGAATGGGTATGAGGCCGGGGGCGGAGGAAAGTGAAAGCATTGCGAAGCTGACGAAATGTGTGATGCAGTTTGTGAGTACGTTAAATAAAGGAAGAAACGTCTCTTTGAAATAACCGGAATCAAAGTCCAAACAGTCCCAGCCTTGCCATTTTCCCGGTATAGAGTATATAATTATTAAGAAGAAACGACTGAGACTGCCGGCTTTTCGTTTTTTGGAAGAGCTGGTAGTTAGGTGTTTTCAGATATTGAAATATTCAGGAAAATCAGAAACATAAATACAGATAAATATATGGAAGGAATACACCGTGAGTATAAATAAAAACCTTTTTGACGCTCTCCCAATCGGCTTTTTCAACTGCCTGGCAAGCGGCAGCAGCAACCGCATTTATTCGGACTGTCTTCTGCTCATTTATCATGAGTATGATCGGGAGATTACCTACCGCATTGCCCGCAGCCGCATCCGGGATGCGCTTGCCATCTATCTTCTGGAAAATCACATTGATTATTTGGACGATGAGATGACAACCGACCGGAATTACAACCAGCTTGCCAATTCCGTGATCCGCAAATTCTGCTCGAAAGAGGTCGGATGGCTGGAGGAGGACACGGACGATGCGACGTATGAGAAGCATATCATGATGACGGAGCAGGGCGTCTTTCTGGCAGAATTTCTCCAGAAGATGATGAAGCCGGAGTGGGAAGAATTTTCAAGTTATATTTTCAATATTTATAATATTTTGCAGAATCCCGACCAGTGGGAACCGGATATCTATGTCAATGCGCTGCGCTCGGTCTACCGCAACGCGAAACAGCTCTCCGGTGCGCTCAAGCGCCTGGCGACCTTTATCAAAAAAATCATCGAGCGGATGGTGCGCGAGGAAAGTCTGGAAAGTCTGACCGAGAACGTCCTCGAATACTGTGAGGGCGATTTTATCCGCGAGTACGCGCGTCTGACGAAACAGCAGAATATTCATATGTACCGTTCCTTTATCCGGTCAAAGCTGGAAGCGATGCAGAACCGGCAGGAGCTGTTTGAGGGCCTGGTGGCGGGATGCGCGAAGGAAGAAGAACTGGAACACATTGAGGCGGAGAATAAGGTGCTGGATATGATCCAGACGATTCTGCAGTTTTTCTCAGTCGATTACGACGAGATCATGCGGGATATCAAGCATAAAATTAATATCTATTTACAGATTGCGATTGGACGCGCGAGATTTCTTCAAAACCGGGACAGCGATGTGCGCGGGCATGTCGAGCAGACGATCCGCGTGATTGCGGCGGAGATGAACACACTCGGTTGGAAGGAAGAACTGCCGGAGTCGATGAACGGGTTGTTTTTGCTGGAAAATAATGAGTTTATCGATACCGACTCGATCCGTTATCCGCGACGGGAGCAGATGATCCGCGAGGCAACCTATGCAAAGCTGGAAGAAATGACACAGGAGGACATCGATCGTGCGAGGGAGGCACAGGAGAGGGAGGCAGAGAACCCGTATTCGAAGGATAAGATGAAGAATTATCTGGAGGCGCTTTTAGGAGATCGGACGGAGATATCCAGCGAGGAGGTTCCGATGAAGAGCAAGCGGGATCTTTTAAGCGCGCTCTCGGCGGTTGCATATGGTTCGGAAAATGGGTATGAGATACAGGCGGAGGATGGTTATCTGGAAACGCAGCAGATGCTTCTGCGGCGCTTTAAAATCGAACGCCGGAAGGAGAAATAAAACATGGGATTTGAAGAAATATGGAATGAATATACATCCTCTGAGAAGGACATGTTCCAGAAAAGTGTCAGGCGTCTTCTGAAGCAGACCTTTATCGTGCGCGACCGTGACGAGGACAGCAAAAAAGCGTACTATTTTGTCTCCAAGCGTTCGGAACCATTTTCAGCGTACCTGGGATATATCGGATACGATATTGTAATTGACCGGGAAAATGGTGTGATTATGCTGCAGAACTGCCGGGATCTCGGCGAGAATGGAAAACTGCAGATCAACCATGTGACACTCAAAAAGATGGAGAGTGTGGTTTTATGCTGCCTCTGGACTCTCTATGCGGACCGGGTGCGTTCTGGAAGTCTTTCGAAAAATATTGAGATTTCGGTGACCGATCTGCGCTATGAGATGGAAAAATACGGCATTCGGGATCAGATTGACAAGAGCAGTTTTGCATCGATTCTGACGCTGTTTACCAAATATCAGCTTCTGCAGGTGATTGGAAAGCTCGGCGAGGAGGACTGCCGGATCTGTCTTTATCCGTCGATGCAGTTTGTGCTGGAACCACAGGAGTTTGGCAAATTTGTGGAAAATGTCAACCGGCGGATGCAGGAAAAGTGGAGCCGTGAGGACGAATGGGAAACGGAGCTGACAAAAGAGGAGGAAGACGGCGATGAAGAATCAGACGATCATGAATAGGAAATCGGCGAAAAAACTTTTGATGGTCCAGTGGTCGCGTTTCCAGAATGTCTGTATCGAGCTGGAAGGTTCGACCCTGGTGACCGGTGTCAACGGAAGCGGAAAATCGACGGTGCTTGATGCGATGACCTATCTCCTGACGGGCAACACGCAGTTTAACAAGGCGGCGAAGGACCGAGACCGGACGGTGCTTGGCTATGTGCGCGGCGACACGCGCAGTAATGGCGAGGCGCGTTATTTGAGAAATGGCAGCATTGTCAGCTATATTGCGATGGAATTTTCCGATCCGACGCTGGGAGTGCCGCTCACGGTCGGAGTATGCATTGAGTCTCCAAGTGAGTCTGGCAAGCCGGTCAGCAGCTGGTTTATCTGTCCAGGGGCGGCGATTGACGATATCGATTTTACACGGATTGAGGGAAATGCACTCCGCATCACGCCGAAAAATGAGCTGACAGTGAATGGCGAGGCGATGAAGCTTTCCTCTTTTATGGGACGGGACCGCGGCACGGAGGCGGTACTCCGGGCGCTGGGACTCCGCGTGGACGCAGCCAAATACCGGACAAAGCTTCTGAAAATGATGGCATTTAACCCGGAAAATAATATCGACCAGTTTATTCAGGACTGTGTCCTGGAACCGGGAAAAGTCCAGTCGTTGGAGGAACTGCGCGAGCAGAAGCGCCAGTTTGAGCGCCTGCGGGAACTCTATGAGAGTCTCAGACAGGGCAAAATCCAGCTCGAAGAGGTTCTTCGCCAGAGTGACGAATACGAGAAGAAAAAGCGGGTACTCCGCATCCGGGAGCTGATGCTTTCGTACCAGGCGCTCCGGGAGAAGGAAGAGGAAGAAAAGCAGACGAAAAACCGTTATCAGGCTTTAAAAGACCAGTACGGGCGCCTGACCGAGCGGGCGGGAGAGCTCGCAAGACAGCAGGAAGCCGCACAGGAACGCCTGCGAATTGCAGAAAATAACGATATGGTCAAGGGAATGCAGGAAAGCCTGGATTCCCTGAAACGCCAGATCGAGGAAGCGGATCGTGAGAAAAAGAACTGGGAGGACAAGCTGGCGCAGATTTTGAAATTGAAGAAGAAGATAAGCGCGCTTATCAAGCTTCTGGAAGCAGATCTTCCGTCCTTATCCTCGGAAAACACCTATCTGGAGACACTGGAACAGGCGGATGGGGAGACGGCGAAGAAGCGGGAGGCGTTTGACGCATTCCGCGAGAAGGTGCACCGTCAGGACGGCATCTATGAGGAAAATAAGATCCACCTGCAGGATCAGTGTAAAGAGCGTGAAAAAGAGATAGGGGCGCTGCAGGAGAAGATCCGCCGTCTGGAATCGAATATCCTTGTGTTCCCGGCGGAGGTGGAAAATGCCCGGAATAAGATTCAGAGAGGGTTAGAAAAACAGGGTATCCAGACCGAGGTCCACATTTTTGCCGAATTGGTCCAGGAGGTGACCGCTCCGGAGTGGAGAAAGGCGGTTGAGACATTTCTGGGAAGAAAGCGTTTCTATATCATCGTGGACGGCGCGCACTGCCATAAGGCGATGCAGATTTTACAGAAAGAGCGGATCTATGATGGAAATGTCGTGATCACGGATAAGCTTCCGGAAACAGAGGCGGTGGAAGGTTCCGCGGCGGAGATTCTGCGGATCCCGAACGTCTATGCGAGACGTTACGCCAATTATCTGTTAAACGGCATTCATCTCTGTGAAAATCTGGAAGAGCTGCATGAATACCCGAAGGGCGGACTCATGCGGGATGGCATGCTGGCGAAGAGCTATGCGGTTGCGATGATGGATATGAGACGGACCGAGCTGTGTCTCGGCGCAGACGCGATCCGCTGCCAGCTGGAACAGTCCAGAAAAGAACTGGAAGAATTACAGGTGGTTCAGCGGGCCGATAAAGAGGCACTTTCACAGGTTATCAAATACCGTGATGCGATCAAGGAGATCGACTGGGACGGCGGACACTACGATTTCGGCGCGGCATATGGGCTGAAGGACTGCAAAAAGCGCAGGGACAGCCTGGTAAAGGACCGCGAGGAGATCGAGGCAAATCCGGACTTTACCGCAGTCCTGAAAGAACTGGAGACGGCGGGACGGCTGGCACGCGAGGCAAATGAGAGTGTGAACCAGAACCAGAGTGAGCTTGGCGGCTGTAAGAATGATTTAAAGGGCTGCGAAGGAACACTGAGCCGTATCAGCACGGAGATCTATTTATGCCAGAAGGCATATGAGGAAAAATGCCTTGTCAACATGGAACTCAAAGAGGCGATGCTGGAGGAATATAACCGCGAAAGCGAGAAGCGCGGCACGATCCGTGTGACGACACAGCTTTCCATCGACAAGAGCAAAAATATGCTGGCAGAGCGGGAGCGCCAGCTGGAGGACGCACAGCTGGCGTATTGCCGCCTGGCGGGAATCGACGTCGGAAAGCGCGGCATCGGTTACATCCCGTGGTACCGGGAAGAATATCGGAACCTGGCGCACGTCAAGGTGGAGGAAGCCCAGCAGAAGCTGCAGGAGCAGGCAGGACGGTTGGAGAGCGCGTTTATGAACGATTTCGTGGCGGAGATTGACGAGAATGTCCGCGAGGCAAAACGTGAGATGGACGCGATCAACCGCGAACTGCGCCATATGCCGTTTGGCAACGATACCTACAAGTTTGTGATGAAAGAAAAGCCAGACCGCACGACGCTGCCAGCGTTATTGCCGCCTGCATCTGCAGGCGTCTGGAAAAATATATGAGTTCCCCGCAGGTCTATATGAATTCGGCGCGCGACGACGAGGAGATGGAGAATGATATTCAGGAGTTTATGAGTATCATTCTGGCGGAAGAAGATGAGTGGGAATACACGGATTACAGGAGATATTTCTCTTACGATATGGAGATCAGCAGCCGTCAGGGACAGACTGAGATCACGGCAGAGTTATCAAAAAAACAGGGTTCCGCCAGCAACGGCGAGAAGCAGACCCCGTATTTCATCATTCTGGCGGCGAGTCTTTTGCAGTGCTACCCGGCAAACACCTGCTGCGCCCGTCTGGCATTCATTGACGAGGCGTTCTCGGCATTGTCGAGAGAGCGGATCGAGCAGATGGTCCATTATTTCGAAGAAAATCACTTCCAGGTATTCTATGCAGCCCCGCCGGAGAAGATCAACAGTATCGGTCAGTTCATCGATTCAACTGTCAGCCTGATCGTGACAGGACGGTATACGAATGCGGTAGAAGGATTGGTGAAGCAGGCATAGGAAACGAGGAGAAAAAATGGCGGATCGGAAAGAGTGGAAAGAACAGCTTTTAAGTAAATTGCTGGATCAATACGAAAAAAGCGTCACCTACGCCGGTGAAAACAAGGTAAAACAAGTGTTTTCGGTCAAACCATCCGATATTTTCAAGGGCTACAACAAAGATTTTCTCCCGCCGGAACAGCTTTTCCAGGAAAAAGAATTTGAACGACTGATCCGTCAGATGGAATCGGGGGGACTTATTCATGTAGTTCCTCCGAATACTGGTATTCTCCGTCAGATCTGTGCCGTCCCGGAACGCTGGAAAGATTACTATACCTGCCTGAACCGGACGGAAAAGAATATTCTAAAAAAACGGCTGGAAGAGGTTTATCATCGCTTCCGTCAGTGCGATTTATTGGAGGCATATGGAAAAGAAAAGCTTCAGACACTGAAAAACAGCCGTGCGAGAAAGCTGGATGAAAAGAAGGTAGAAAAAGAGATAACCGAGGTAGAAGCTATCTGGAATCTGGTGCAATTTTTAAAAGAAAATCAGGAAAAGCAGAGAACTACGCTGGAGCGGGAAATGTCAGAGGCAGTTCTGCATGACAGTAAACAGTGGGAAAAGATATACCGGAAAAAGGTGTGTGGAATTTTGGAGCACACGGGGCGGTATGATGAACCGCTTGCGGAGCTGGAGGAAGAACGGGAGCGGCAGACGGCGCTTCTGGAGGAATTTTACATTTATTCCAATCCGGCGTATATCTATCTGAAAGGGGATGCGCGGATCTGCCTTGAAGACGGACGCGAACTTCGGATTTATCACGATCTGCCGATGTCGATCCCTGTTGAGACATTCCAGAAGGCAAAAAGCATCCAGATCCGGGATGCGGCGCTGATGACGGTGGAAAATCTGACCTCGTTTCATCGGCTGGAGCGGGAACATATATTTTACCTGTTTCTGAGTGGTTACCATACCCGCACGAAACAGGCGCTTTTGCAGCGGATCGCCAGAGAAAATCCGGGACTTTCCTGGTATCATTTTGGCGATCTCGATCCAGACGGTCTGGCGATCGCGGGACATCTGATCCGAAAGACGGGACTGCCGTTTCAGCTGTGCGCTATGGGCGTGCAGGAATTGCAGCGGTTTCAGACATATGCGAAGCCATTGGAAGCACCCGATCGGGCGAAGGCGGAAGCAATGATAAAACAGGGCAGCAGCTATGCGGGAATATTGCGGTATATGCTGGAGCACAACTGTAAATTGGAGCAGGAGATTATAAGCTGGCAGGAGACGAGATTGGAGAGTTTTCTGTAAAAAGAATCTTTTCGGTTCAATCCGGATTTTTATATATGATATGATAAAGACAAAGTGAAAGGAATGCAGTGTCTATGGAAAAACAGGAAAAAGCCTACAAAGGCGTCATCGAATATTTCAAGAACCGCATCATGGCGGGCGAGCTGCGTCCGGGGGAGAAGCTTCCTCCGGAGCGGGAGATTGCGCAGATGCTGGAAGTCAGCCGCAATTCCGTCCGGGAAGCGCTGCGGATCATGGATATGACGGGAGTGATTTCCTCCCAGCAGGGATCGGGGAATTACATCACTTGTGAATTTCAGAAAAGCATTGCGGAGACGATGGGGATGATGTTTGCTATGTCCCAGATTAATTATCAGCAGATCAGCCAGATCCGCTATGCGCTGGAACAGCAGGCGTTTGCCCTGGCGGTTGAACATGCGTCGGAGAGCCAGATGGAGGCGCTGGAAGAACTGGTAAAACGTCTTGACCGGAGCATGGACGAGCAGGAAAACGCCCGGATTGACAAACAGATCCATTTTACACTGGCGCTGGCGTCGGGAAATGTGCTGCTGCTCAATATTTTAGAGGCGTGTTCCGGCGTGATCGATACCTTCATCCGGAATATGCGCGCGGAAATTCTGCGGACAAAAGAGGCGAAAGAAGCGCTGAATCTCTGTCACCGGCAGATTGCGGAAGCGCTGCGGAACAAAGATAATGCAGCGGGGAAGGATGCACTGGACCGGCATTTCCGGATGATAGATGAAATTTTGGAAAAACATGAAAAAACGCATTCTATGTGAAAAGATAAACAATCGTTGACAACTAGAACGCAGCCCACTATACTAACGAATAAAGAAAATTGGTTCTACCAAAATTCTTTTTCTTTTCAATAAATTGGTAGAACCAATATGCGGATTAAAAATTCTTTAAAATTTGTGAGGACCAGAAGAGCATCCATCATTTAAAGATTTTTACAAAGCATCCATATGAAGGAGGAAACAGAATGAAGATTCTTGTCTGTATCAAACAGGTACCGGAAAGCAATAAAGTAGAAGTCGATCCGGTTACCGGCGTGCTGAAACGAGACGGCGCGGCTTCGAAGATGAACCCATACGATCTGTACGCGCTGGAGACGGCGTTCCGGATCCGGGAAGAAGTGGGCGGAAGTGTTCACGTCATTTCCATGGGACCGCCGCAGGCGCAGCAGGTGATCCGCGAGGCATTTGCGATGGGCGCGGATGGCGGAACGCTTTTATCGGATCGCAAATTTGGCGGTGCGGATGTACTGGCGACCAGCTATACACTTGCGCAGGGCATCAAGAGCTGCGGCGATTTTGACCTGATCCTCTGCGGCAAACAGACAACGGACGGCGACACCGCGCAGGTTGGTCCGGAGATCTCCGAGTGGCTGAATATCCCGAGCGTGGCAGATGTTGTCAAGATCAATCAGATTGATGAGGACGGCATCACTGTCAGCATGGATCTGCCGGAAGAGGTCGAGGTGGCGAAAGTGCAGTTCCCGTGTCTCTTAGCCGTTGACAAGGATATTTTCCAGCCAAGACTTCCTTCGTATGTCCGGAAAATGAACACGAAAGACCGTGAAATCCGGATTCTTTCCCTGGCGGATATGGATGATAAAGACGCGATGCACTATGGACTCAATGGTTCCCCGACGCAGGTTCAGCGCATTTTCCCACCGGCTGTCAATGACAAAAAGGAAATGTGGGACGGAAGCGGCGAAGAGCTGGCGGACCGGCTGTATCAGAAGATCGTGGATATGAAATTCGTGTAGGAGGTGGAATCATGGCTGAGTTAATCATACATCAGGACAAAATCCCGGATAATCAGGAACTTATCAAGCTCTGTCCGTTCGGGGCTGCGGAAGCGGAGTTACGTCAATGATTTCAGTAACCTCGATACCTGCACCGTGGATAGTTCTAATAGCAGACTCACGTCCGTTACCTGGACCCTTCACAT